>Ga0105045_10000003_pt1 | contig 159348 bp, 135 predicted proteins | sample MAT02_FD_78089 | JGI IMG/M metagenome (GOLD analysis project Ga0105045, IMG submission 78089) | Freshwater microbial communities from Lake Fryxell liftoff mats and glacier meltwater in Antarctica - MAT-02 (megahit assembly) | ecosystem: Environmental > Aquatic > Freshwater > Ice > Liftoff...
TATTAAAATAAATAAATCTAATTAACCATAACTCCATAAGGTGGGATTGTAACCGGTTCCGTTCAACATAGGTTTCATTGTTGGCTTTACAAGCCCAACGAAACCTTAGCTGTTAGCGGTAGTTATTCTTTGTCATTCAACATTTTCGCCTGTCTTACGATACCTTGTTTTACATAATCGTCTATCCATATTAGCTTGCGCTGTTTCATTCCTTCACCATATGGTTGAAGTCGGAAGTGTCCAGATACTTTAAATGCGTCTGATTTGATTAAGGTTGTAAACCAAGTCGAGTCAATAATTGTAACAGGCAATTCCAATTCAGTAACATACTTTTCTTTATTTAGAACCACCTTTCGTTCTTTGCCCTTTTGAATAATTTTTGTTTCAAGGTCGGCATATTCTTTAAAAAGCAAAAAGGTTACTACTGTCTGAACAGGAAAAGAAAGTCCGTATTTGGGAACATTTTCTTGGCAGTCAAAAGAGTAGTCAAGATTTAGTTTCATTTCTTTGTTGTCATACTCATAGGTCAGCATTGTAAAACTCATAATGATGTCCTTGATAGTTGCAAATACGACAACATCAACAACACGTTTTTGAGGGTCGTTATTTATGAAGTATAGATAAGATTGCCCGCCACTCATTAGAAGCATACCAATTTCCGGGGCAACTTCGTCTCTTAAAGCCCAAAGTTTTTCAGCTACTTTAATGTCTCCGTCAAATACATTGCGGACAGTATCGCTAACGAAAGTTAAATTTTTCAACGTCCTAATTTCGTCCGCAAGTGGCATAAACATTTTTTCGTAAAATGCCTGATTAGCAAGAAACTTGTCTTTGTTTTGAGGATAAACTCCAATTTTTGTATGGCTTGGAACTGTCGGTGAAAGAGGCTCTTTACCGATTACTTTTTTTAGTAAAATATAATTGTCTTTGCTGAGTTTCATTTTCTAAAAGTAATTGAGTTACCACTTGATTTTTTCATAATCTATGTTGTCATCACTTAATTCTAAATCTGTTATTTCACAACTTAATCGCTTTGCCTCTTCTTGTAAATACTTTTCATAGTCCTTGTATTCATTAGTAAAGAATACTCCTTTTTTTAATAAATCAGGCAGTTTTTTAAAAGCTGGTTTGCCACCGCCAAGCACATAGTAATCTAAATTTATGCTTCGCATATATTGATAGATATAGTTGTTTGCACCATAAAGACCTTCTTCAATAAAGCCGATAAGGTTCATTGCAGCAACTTCGTCATAACTTCTCATTGCTTTTTCTAACCAAAATTCAATAAGTAGTATTTGTGCGATGTCAAACTTATTAGTTTCATAATATCGCATATTGAATTTGATTGCTGTCAGCGAAAAAAGAAAATGAACCCAAGAAAGTTGGCATCCAAAATATTCTTGTTCTTCTAGTGCGTAGTGGCTGGTTTTTCTTTTTAATCTACTGCCTTCTTTGGCTTTCCTAATTTCATAAGAAAAACTGCTAATCAGTTTATCTCTATTTTCAAAACCTTTTTTGTTTAAATACTTTTCGTCATTCCAAAATTTGCCTATTACTTCATAAAAGTTTGTGAGGTCGTCATAAGTGCCCCAAATTTCAACTCCCATTCCTCGCTTTGTCGGTATAATGTAAATCATATTTTTTTGTCTTTAAATGTCGTTACAATTTTGCTGTGTCGGGTCGCCATAATTACCGCTAACTTATATATATGTGCAATTCCCGTTAAATTTATTTTTTAAATATATTAAAAAATAAAGCATAAAAAAACCTCTCCAATGATTACATCGAAGAGGTTTAAATTATTTACAAAGAAATTTTTATTTAGCTTTTTCTTTATTTTTTAAAGCTTTAATAGCATCGCCTTCCATTTTATCTTTTAGTTGAGATAAAATATCCATATCGCCAAGTGTAGATTTTTCGATAGAATCTTTCACTTTTTTAACTGCCGATGAAGCTTCGGAAGTTGCTGCTTTAGCTTCTTTCTTTTTTGTAGTTCTTACTTCTTCTGCTGCTTCTGCAACTATTTCTTCCCAAATACGGGCATGTGAAATTACTATGCGTTTAGAATCCTTATTAAATTCAATAATTTTAAATTCAGTAGCATCTTCTACTTTTAAAGTAGTTCCGTCTTGCTTGGCCGAATGTTTGGTAGGTACAAATCCTTCAACACCATAAGGTAAAGCTACTATCGCACCTTTATCAGTTACTTTAGTTACCGTTCCTTCGTGTATAGAGTCTACTAAGAAAATTGTTTCGAAAGTTTCCCAAGGGTTTTCTTCTAATTGTTTATGCCCTAAGCTAAGTTTGCGGTTTTCAACATCAAGTTCTAAAACTACAACATCTAATACTTCGCCTACTTTGGTAAACTCGTTAGGATGATTTACTTTTTTAGACCATGATAAATCAGAAATATGAATTAAACCATCAATACCTTCTTCAATTTCAACAAATACACCAAAGTTTGTCATATTCTTAACAGTTGCTTGGTGCTTGCTTCCAATAGGGTATCTCTCAACCGCTTTTTCCCAAGGATCGGGCGTTAATTGCTTAATACCTAACGACATTTTACGTTCGTCTCTGTCCAAAGTTAAAACTATGCCTTCCACTTCGTCGTTTACTTTCATAAACTCTTGTGGGTTGCGTAAATTTTGAGACCACGACATTTCTGAAACATGTATCAAACCTTCAACACCAGGTATAATTTCTAAAAACGAACCATAATCGGCAACAGTAACAATTCTACCTTTTACTTTAGAGCCTATAGCAAGTTCGGTATCTAGTGATTCCCAAGGATGAGGGGTTAATTGTTTTAAGCCTAATGCAATACGTTTTTTCTCATCATCAAAATCCAAAACAACAACATTTACTTTTTCATCTAATGATAACACTTCGCGTGGATGCTCTATACGGCCCCAAGAAATATCAGTAATGTGTAGTAAACCATCAACACCACCTAAATCAATAAATACACCAAAATCGGTAATGTTTTTAACAGTTCCTTCTAGTACTTGGCCTTTTTCTAATTTAGAAACAATTTCAACTTTTTGGCTTTCTAAATCATCCTCAATTAATACTTTATGAGAAACAACAACATTTTTAAATTCGTGGTTAATTTTTACAACCTTAAATTCCATTGTTTTACCAACGTAAACATCGTAATCTCTGATAGGTTTAATATCAATTTGCGAACCTGGCAAAAATGCCTCAACGCCCATTATATCAACAATTAAACCACCTTTTGTACGGCTTTTCACAAAACCATTAATGATGGTATCGTTTTCTAAAGCCAAATTAATAGTTTCCCAAGAACGTTGCGTTTTAGCTCTTTTTCTTGACAATACCAATTGGCCATTTTCATCTTCTCTTTGTTCAACAAATACATCCACTAAATCACCTTTCTTAAGGTCGGGAGTGTCTCTAAACTCGTTTACAGGCACTAAACCATCGGATTTAAAACCGATATTTAATACAACATCTTTGCTGTTGATTGTAACTACAACGCCTGAAATAATTTCGCCTTTCTCAACAGAATTAAAAGTACCTGCGTACATTTCTTCCATTTTATCACGATCGGCTTTGTTGTAATTTCCAAACATTTTTTCATCGGCATCCCAATCAAAATCTTCTGGATTTGCGTCAATATGTAATGATGACGACTTAATTTCATCTATCGAAATAGAATCTGCTTCGGATTCGAAGACTTCTTTTTGTCTTTTTTCAGTTCCCTGATTTTCCGCTTCTTTAGCGGATAATTCATTTTCTGCTACTAGTTTTTTTGCCATTAAATAATTTATCTCCTTTGTCCCTTTCTTTTAGGGACTGCAAAGTTAAAAATTTATGGCTAAATAAAAAATAATTTATTTTATAATTGATTTATAAATAGTTGCTTAAAAGGTTTTGTATTGGCAAATGCAATGATTAAAATAAAACTGAATGATATGCGTAATGCGAATACTAAAGTTAATAATATGATTTTGAAACTAACGCTTCAAAATCAAACAAAAATTTAATAATTATTTTAAAACGGATAGCCAATAGCTAAGTTAAAAACTAAGTTTTCTTTACGCCAATTGGAATCACCGAAATCAATAGCATTAAAAACCCAGCGCTGGCCTTTGGGCAAATATGGCCTACGTATGGGAAATGCTAAATCGGTACGAAGTACCAAAAAGGATAAATCGAAACGCAAACCGGCACCCACGCCTGCTCCTAGTTCACTCATAAAATCTTTTGATATTTGTGCACCCGGCTTTAATTCGTTATTATTAAGTAACCAAATGTTACCCGCATCAATAAACAAAGCACCTTTAACTACACTAAATAATTTTGCCCTATATTCGGTATTCAATTCTAATTTTAGATCGCCCGATTGGTCGGGTAAAAATGAATCAGGATCTGCTTGTGTATTGTAACTTCCTGGACCAATAGATCTCGCTCTAAAGGCTCTAATGCTATTGGTACCACCAATAAAAAACTGTTTAATAAATGGCAATACCGATGAATTACCATAAGGAATACCTGCACCTACAATTACTCGGCTGGCTAATTGTGAATTGTCGCCCAATTTCAAGTAATGCCTAAAATCATTTTCAGTTTTGGCAAACTGGCTAAAATTAACGCCAAAAATTTGTTCTTGATTTCCATTTTTTACATTCGCACCTGTTAGTAAACCTGCAACGTTTCCCGATAAATCAACCGACCCTTTATAATAAAAAGTATTTGTTTTTTGGATTTCGGTGGTATTGGTGTAAGTAAAAGAATAGGTCGGGCCTAAAATTAATTGTTTCTCAATTACCCTGCCTAAAGTTGGATTTAAAGCAACTTGCTGTTGGTACAAATCGGATACGTTAAATGAATTTACATAATTAATTTCGGTTATGTTTAAGGTATGCTCTTTACGCACATTTTCTTTCCATAAATAACCAAAAGATGTTTTAAATGAATTTAATGAATATAAATTGGTGCGATTTTGAAACTCGTAACCTAAAGAAACCTTAGTATTAGGTACAAACGCACTCGTTGAGCCAACCCTGAAAGGTGTAATAAATCTTGGCCAAATTAAGCTCACTTCGCTACCTAAGCGGTAAACATTAAATCCTCTGTTTTGTCCAGATACCTGAACTTCTAATCCTCCAAAAATAGAAACTGTAAGTAATTCGGCTGCCCTAAATGTGTTGCGGTTTCGCCAATTAATATTTAATTCGGTTCCTGTATAATTTGCCGAATTTGTTTTTCCTAGCAATTCAAACCTTACCGATTTTTTGGGTAATGGTGTTAAATAGTAATTGGCATCTAAAGAATGTTTTAAACTATCAGCAACGGTAAATGTATTTTTTACGAATTTAAAAGTTCCTAAATTAACCAACCTGTTTAAAGATAGGTTATGGTTTGTACGGTTATAAACATCGCCTGTTCTAAAAAACAAAGAACGTTCAAATATAAATGGTTTAAACCTATTTTCTCTGTCATATATTACAAAATCGCCGTAAGGCTTACCTAACTCAGGCTTTAACTTAGAGGAATTTTTAGAGATAGTATAATTGGGATAAACAGAAATATTATTAATAGTGTAAATTTCTTTTGCTTTGGCAGGAGTTTCCGATTTTACTTTAACAATAATATCAACTTGATGCGTTCCCACTGTACTATCTACCTGCATAATCAAATAATCGGGACCAAAATAGTAAAAGCCTTTTTCTTTTAAATGGGTATCTATACGGTTACGTTCGGCCTTAATTTTATCTAAATCGTAAGCCTCATCAACTTTTAAAAATGAGTTTTCCCTAATTTCTGCTAATGCCTTGGTAATTTCGGTAGAATCGTTTTCAAAAGTTACTGTTTTAATTTTAAATTGTTTACCTAGTTTAGCTGTATAAATTGCTTCAACTCTTCGGTTTTTTTGGGTACTATCAGCAATGGTTTCTGCATTAAAATAGCCACGGTTTTCTAACCTATTTTGCACCAAACTTGCATTATACTCTAAATCTACTTTGCTAAATAATACGGGCGGTTCGCCCACTTTTGTACTCAACCAGTGCTTAATACCTTTTGGTTTTTTGGGTTTACCTACTAAGTTGTAAATATATAATTTCGGCCGTAAGCCTAGAATTGAAAAATTGGGTTTCGGTCGCAATAAATTCTCCAGTTCAGGTTTTAAGCGTTTTTTTTCTTTCCTAGATATTTCTTTTCCCTCAAGTTTTACTTTTCCACCAATATACAATTGATCGCCTTTAGGCAGATATTTTATATTGCTACAAGCCGAAAGTAAAAAAATTGTAAGCGTAGTTAAAAGAATGTATATTTTCATAAATATATTTGAAAAATATTTTTGATTTTTGATATGTGATTTATGATTACTTTTAATACCAATAATATTTGATTTTTGATGTATGATTTACGATTAATTAAATATATTGTCCAATATTTTGAAACGATTTTTAATTTTCAGTTTTAACTTTTGAATTTAATTTCTTTCCGTTAAATATTTCCCTAAACTTGTTATAATCCATTGTAATAATAAAGCCCACACCCGTTTCTACTACCTGCCCTTGCAATGCAACTTGGTATTGATTTTTTCGGTACGCTCGTAGCATATATTGCCCATCTTTTGATAACTGGTAATCAACCGATACATCTCCAGCTATATTGGTAGTTTGTTGGTTGGCTTGCTGTGCGCCCTCAATACCAAAACTACTGCCAACAGTTACTTTTAATCTATCGTTTAATAAGCGTTTAGAAAGGCCTACATTTAAATCGGTTTTATCTGTTCTATTCCCAGTGGTATAATCATCAGTTGATTCTAAATCGAAGTTAAGCTCCACTCCTTCAATTAAATTGCCAGCCAAATCGTTTAATTGTTGTGATAATATTTTACTTACGCTTTGCCTCGCCAACGAGCCTACACCCCCACTACCCGCTTCGCTAGCAAATGGGTTTTCGCCAATAAACCTGTTTAATAAAAGTAAAGCAAACACTTGTTTATTTAATTCGGAGGGTTGTTGCCTAAGTTGGGCAAGCTTAGTTCTCGAACTGCTAACAATATCTGCCGCTACATTATAATTACCTTCGGGTAAAGTTACATCGAAACTAATTTCGGGTTTCAGTAACTGCCCTTTCATCATTAATAAAACATTAAAAGGCAAATCTTGCTTATAGGTATTGCGCACAGCAGGCGATAAGCCGCTTAGTTGATTGTCTAACAAATCAATAGGTGCCGTATTAGCAACATAAATTGCCGTTAAGTTTACGTCGGCAGTTGTGGGCTCACCTGTCCAAACAATACTACTACCCTCTTTTATTAAAAATTTTCGTTTTATAAAATTAAACGACATTTCGTAAGAACCCTCTTTTAAATCGTACCTACCTGTTAAACTGGTTTTTCCAGAAGGGTCAATACCGCCATTTAACCTAGCTTCGCCTTTAAGTTTAATAAAATCGCCATTCCCTTTATCAATAACCATGGTAAGTTCGGCTTCTTTATCTATTTCGATATTTACCGAAACATCCATAGACTTTATTTCACTTTTGTTAAGCGAATCGGGCAGGCTAAAAGTTTGGGCTAGTTGCAAATTATCTTGATCTATAAATTCTACAATTCCTTCCCTATCGGCTATCGATGGGTCGGATTGTGGTAACACAATAGTAAATTTTGTATCCTTATTAATTTTTAAATTTCCATCAACAATTGGCTTATTCATGTCGCCTTTTATGCGTAAGCGGGTATCTAAATACAATTGTCCGTAAAACAAATCGTTATCTTTTTCGGTAGAATTTACAGCTCTAAAATTTTTGGCCAGCACTTCTAAATTAAATCTATAATCTTTATAAGTTTGTGTATAAACAATGCCATCAACCACCAGTTTATTGCTTACCGAATCTTCAAACGAAAATTTGTTAAACAAAATCCCATCGTCGTTTAAAGTTATTTTATCATTTATTAAGGTAAAATACGAGTTTAAAGGTTTAACCCTAAATGCCCCATTATTAAATTGTAAATCGCCCCTAATTTTGGGTGCATTGGCACTGCCTGTAAGTTTAAAATTACCTGTTAAATAACCACTACTTTCGGTAATATTACCCATTGTAAAACCTTGTATGCTTTTAATATTTAATTTAATAATGTTTAAATCCATATTAAAATTAGCATCGGCAATGTTATAAAAACCCTCTAAATTTACCTGATTGCCTTTACCCGTTATGTTAATATTGGCTACCAATTTATTACCTAATTGGTTATTAACTTTTAGGGCTATATCGCCCAAAGTATCAGCTTTAAAATTAAAATCTTTAATGGTTAAATCGGATGTAAACGTGGGCGAAGTAGTTAAATTATTTAATAAAGCATTTCCATTAATACTTCCGCCAATTAGCAACGAATCTTTTTCTACAATGCTGGTAAGTGTTTCAATTTTAAAGTTTTTAAAATCAATAGCTAATGGCGCATTATTAGCCAAGCTTTGCGATTGTATTTTAATGCTTTGCGCTGCATTGCTCATTAAAAAATTGGTAGCATTTATTCCGTTTTTACCTAAACTAATTAAGTTATCAGATGCTATTTTCCAAGGTTCGTAGTTAAGTTTTAAACCATCAATATTTAACCTAATTTCGCTTTGGTTATTTACTGTTTTTAAATTACCTGCTATGGCATATCGGTCTTTATCAGCTTTATCTTTTACTAACAAATTATAATTAAGTATATTATTTTTAAGGTTTCCCGTAAGGCTGGTATAAGGCAATAATATTTGGGCATTTTTAATTTCGTTAATAATTAAGGAATATTCTAAAGCATTATTTACCGTATTTACGGCTAATTTTGCATCAGTTATGGTGTTAGTTCCGTACACTAATTTGGGTATAGTAGCATTTAAAATTAGGCTGTCGCCGATGCTGTTGTAGCGGCCACTGGCATTTATAGTTTCCAATTTTTTTATGGCGGGTACAAGTTTTAACAATGTTTTATTATTGTATATCGCCATTTTAAAAGCAAAATTTTGTGGCGCAATTTGTTTTTTAACCATTGCAGGATTGGGATTATAATAGTTTGCAATAGTATTACTTATGGCTGTACCCAACTGTGTTAATTGGTATTTTCCATTCAAATTAGCATATAAAAAGGGTGATTTTATTTCTAAGGTGTTTTTTAAACTAGTTGCAGTAGACGTTATATTAATCGAATCTAGCAGTAGTCGTTCTTTATCTTTAGCTATTAAAATTTCATTAATACTAATTTTTCCGTTTAAATAATCGGGATTGGCAGTGGTTATATCGGCTTCAATTTTTCCGCGTAAGCGAAATTCACCAGCATAAAAATTTAGTTTACCAAAGTTGGCACTATCCAAATTTAATTTAAAATTTACGCTTGGGTATTTCCCTGCAAAACTTCCATTGGCTTTTAAATCGAAATCTAAATTAGCATCGTCCATACCTGCCATAATACGGTAAATACCACCAGCAATGTTGCCATTTAGTTTCAAGTTTTTATAGGTGTATTTATTATAATTAGCATTGCTTAACAAAACTTTAAATTCGGCTTTCGCCGATTTCGGGTTTAAACCTACACCATTAACGTTGGCTCGCAAACTTATTTTACCTAGTTTTGCTTCCTGTTTTAACAGTTTACCTAAATCAAAATTTACAAATTCTACATTGGCTAGGTAGGTTTCTTTATTTTTTATTTGCTGGTTAAAATTGGCTTCTATTTTAGCTTTCCCATAACTACTAAGCAGCAACATATTGGTAGCAAAATTATTTATCGCTCCCTTAAATGTTCCTTTTAAAGCAATATTTTGAGGTAAGCGTAAATTGTTAGGTATGGTTTCCTTAGGTACAAATAGGTTTAAATCGGTAGCGGTAGTTTCAAATTTTTTAATGTTTAAATCAAAAAAACTTTTTTTAACGTTAGGTAATCTAGTAATTTTTCCGCTTACGCTGATTTTGGTTTTCCCAATTCCACTTATTTCAAACAGCGGAATATTTAAGTTATTTAATTTGCCATTTACTTTACTGTTTATAAATAATGTAGCATTAGTATTGCCTTTAAAAGGATTGCTATTTGACAAACCCGGCACAAAAATTAAAATATCTTTAAAACCAATTTTGCTATTTATTAAAGCAGCATTAACATACAAACTTCCTAAGTTTTTGCTTAACGAAGATATAGAGGGATATTTTAAAATTATTTTATTTTGTAATAACGTATTTGGTGTTTTTACATATAGGTTTTTTAAATATGTAATTGTGTTTCCGTAAAAAAAATTGGTGTTTAATTTTTCTATGTTTAATCCACTTTTATCTTTTACGCTAAGGTTTTCTAAATTTCCTAAAATACTATCGGTACTGTAATAAATTTTATTGGCTTGCAATCCAAAATCCTTTAAAGCAAGGTGTTTATAATCTATTCCTCGCTTTGTGCGGATGCTGTTTTCATCATCAAAATCAAAATTGATATTTTGTAAATCGGCTTCGGCTAAACTAAGTTTCCAGTTATTTTTAGTTTGAGAAAGTGTTGTTGCAGTCTTTTTATCTGCCAATTGTTTTACCATCTTACCAAAAACTAAACTTGCTTTGGTATTTTCCCATTCCAGTTTGTCTATCGCAATTAGTTGGTTTTTAAGGTCGATAGTGTTAATATCTAGCAAAAGTTTGCCTAATTTCAAGTTGGTTTTAAGTTTAGTACTGCTATTTGCGTAAGCTATAATTATATTCGATAATTCTATATCGCCAAGTTTTAGTTTTAATTGGGGAGTTTTAGCAACATCGGCAGCTACCGCAATTGACTTTTTTTCTAATTCATTAACTACGCCTTGTGCTAAATCTAGGTTTAAACCATCCAAGTTTATTTTGGGTATTTCGAAATCAAGTTTATCTAAATCAAACTTTTTTATTCGGGTATCAAAATGGTTAAGATATACATCAAGATTGTTTTTGGTAATGGCATCATTAAACCTAACGCGTAATTTATCAAAATTTATTTTATTGATAGAAAACTGCATAGAAGCAGTGTCTTTAGGTTTAGTTTTGGGTGTCGATGCAAATGCTTTTATAATGTAATCGAAATTAAAAACAGAGTCTTGATTGCGAGAAATATTAGCCGTAAATTTTTGTAAATCAATGGCATTTATTTCAACTTTATTGTCTAATAATTTTAATAAACTAATATCAACAGCTAACTTATCTCCAGCTAAAAGTGTATCGTTAAGTTGGCCTTGAAAATAAAAATCTCTTAAAATTATTTTTTTGGGTAAGCCAATTTCAATTTTACCTATCTCTACTTTTGTTTTTATTTTCCCCTCTAAAAAAGTAACCGCTATGTTTTTAAGTTTATTTTGTATAGGAGGAATTTGAATTAAAACAACAATTAATAAAAAAATACCTATTAAAGAGCCTATAAGCCAGGCAATTATTTTTAAAGAAATTTTTAAATACTTTTTCAAACGTATGACTATAAATTTTAACTATCGATATTACAAAAGCTTTGCCAATAATTTTAATATGCACACTTTTTGCTTATAAAATCTTAATTTTTTGTTTTTAGGAAATAATATTTTAAAATTTTACTTACATTTTTAAAACAATAAAATTTATGGTACGTTTTTAATAATCGTAAACCTTTATGTCGAGCAGTAAAAATTTAATAAAAACACATATAAATATTGTTTGGTTAAAACGCGATTTACGTTTTACCGATCATGCTCCTCTCTATTTTGCCCAGCAACAAAGTTTGCCCATTTTGCTTATTTATTGTTTTGAACCAAGTATAATGGCTTTCGCCGATAGTGATGTAAGGCATTGGCGTTTTGTTTATCAATCGTTGCAAGATATGCAACAAAAATTAGCAATTACTGGCAATAAATTATATATTTTTCATCAAGAAGCTGCATTTGTATTTAAAGCTTTCTTAACAAATTATACTGTTAAAACTATTTTTTCTTACCAAGAAATAGGCAATAATTTATCCTACCAAAGAGATAAAAATATAGCTTTACTATTTAAAAATAAGGATATTAAGTGGCAAGAATACCAAACCAATGGCATTATTAGAAAATTAAAAAATCGTAAAAATTGGGACAAAAGCTGGCATAGTTTCATGGAATTACCTCCGCATCTAATACCTAACGAGTTTAATTCATTTGCACAATTAAATGATAACTTTTATTCGGAAATTAAAGGAGAAAATTTACCCGAAAGTATTACTAACCCAAATATTAATTTCCAAATGGGAGGCGAAACATTGGCTTGGCGATACCTAGAAAGTTTTTTAAAAAATAGATATACAAATTATAGTCGTCATATATCAAAGCCATTACAAAGCCGTAAAAGTTGCAGCCGCCTATCTCCGTATATAGCTTACGGAAATATAAGTATGCGAATGGTTTACCAATATACTGTTCAGCATTATAAAAATAGCTCCCCCAAAAGGCCATTATCAAACTTTTTATCTCGCTTGCATTGGCATTGTCATTTTATACAAAAGTTCGAAAGCGAATGTAGTATGGAGTTTGAGAATGTAAACCGTGGGTACGATGCTATACAAAAACCTATCAATAATGAATTTATTTCGGCATGGCAAACTGGCCATACTGGTATTCCATTAATTGATGCTTGTATGCGATGCGTAGTAGAAACAGGTTATTTAAACTTTAGGATGCGGGCAATGGTGGTATCGTTTTTTACTTTTAACCTTTGGCAGGATTGGAGACAGCTACATTTTTTGGCGCAACAATTTTTAGATTACGAACCAGGCATACACTACCCACAATTACAAATGCAGGCAGGCACTACGGGTGTTAATACCATACGCATTTACAATCCTATAAAAAACTCAATAGAACATGACCTAGATGGAATATTTATTAAAACTTGGCTTCCCGAGCTAACTCAAATACCTAAGAAATTTATACACGAACCTTGGAAGATTAGCTTAGATAATCAAATAAAGTATAACTGCATTATCGGCAAAAATTATCCATTACCTATTGTTGATATTGAAGCTAGTCGAAAATTTGCTAGCGAAAAAGTGTGGGAAATACGAAAAAACACTGTTGTAAAAGAAGAAGCAAAACGTATTTTACAAAAACATGTACGACCAGTAGCACCAAAAAAACCTAAATTAAAAGTTGTACAAAAACCAAAAGTTGTGCAAACCGAATTGTGGAACGAATAATTTTTATGTCATTTATTAATCAATCATCCTTTGCACTATAGGCTGATAACTATCAATTCTTCGGTCGCGTAAAAACGGCCAATGTATGCGGTAACTATCTGTATTATTAAGATCAACATTTTGTACAATAATTTCCTCATTGCTATGAGATGCTTGATATAATATTGTACCAAAAGGATTTGATACAAACGAACCACCCCAAAACTGCACACCCGCTTCTAAACCTACACGGTTTACGCTTACTACATGTACACCATTTGCAATAGCATGCGAGCGTTGTATAGTTTGCCAAGCATTGTATTGCTCGGTATTGGTAGCTTCATCTTGCGATGTTGCCCAGCCAATTGCGGTAGGATAAAATAATATTTCGGCCCCCATTAAAGCTGTAATTCGGGCAGCCTCAGGGTACCATTGGTCCCAACATATTAAAACGCCAATGGTGGCAAATTTTGTTTTAAAAACTTTGTAACCTAAATCGCCAGGCGTAAAATAAAATTTTTCGTAAAACCCAGGATCATCCGGAATATGCATTTTCCGGTATTTTCCTAAATACGTTCCATCAGCATCCAAAACCGCTGTAGTGTTATGGTAAACACCTTGTGTTCGTTTTTCGAAAAGTGAAGCAATAATTACTACGCCTAATTCGGCGGCAACAGCTTTTAAGGCATCCGACGATAAGCCAGGAATACTTTCGGCAAGCAAAAAATTATCATAATCCTGTACATCACAAAAATACAATGAGGTAAATAACTCTTGCAAGCATATTATTTGCGCTCCTTTTGCAGCAGCTTCTCTTATTTTTAAAATTGCTTTTTGTAAATTTTCTTCTTTATTGGCGGTACAAGTAGTTTGTATTAAACCAATGCTTACAATTTTTGACATATATTTTATTTTACTAAAAAAAACTTTGCTTATATCTACACTCTTCCCATTTTGATTAGTAAGTTTTCCACAATACGAGGATAATGTAAATGTTCTAACTGCTGGCCTTTAAATTTAATCATTTCTATACTGTCGTTTTTATCTATTTTAAAATGCGACTGATATATTATTTCTCCTTCATCAAATAGTTCATTAACAAAATGAATGGTTATCCCCGATTCGGGTTCTTCATTTTTTAAAATTTCTGAATGTACTCTATCGCCATACATGCCTTTTCCTCCGTATTTTGGCAAAAGCGAAGGATGAATATTTACAATTTTATTAGGAAACGCTTTTAATAAATAATTAGGGATTAACCATAAAAAGCCTGCCAAAACAATAAAATCAATCTGCACATTATTAAGTATTTTTAAAATTTTATCGGCATTATTAAACTCTTCTTTATCAAAAATATGTGTGGGGATTTCAAAATTATCGGCTCTTTGCAAAACAAAAGCATCCGCATTATTGCTTAAAACCAAAGCTACTTCAATACTATCGTGTTTTACAAAATGTTCTATTATTTTTTGCGCATTGGAACCCGACCCTGAAGCAAAAATGGCTATTCGTTTTTTCAAAATATAGATTATATTAATTATTTCAAAGATAAAATTTTGAATGCTTTTTGGAAATAATTGCAGAGATTATCAAAAAATATTTTTTGGTGATAACGTATAAATATTGTAAGTTCTCTATAATAAACTTCTTTTAAGAACTTATAAATAAATATAATTCGCCTAATTAAAAGTTTCATAAAGCATTAATATTTTAAAATATTAAAACCCTAAAATTAACATTTTTTACCACCTATCTATTTTAAACATTATATTTATCCGAAACAAATTACACTATGTCCGACAATCAAAATAAAAATATAAAACAAGCCTTATTACAACGCATTACCGATATTTTCGACCGTAGCCAAAATAAACCTTTAAACTTTAAACAATTGGCTGCCAAGCTAAATATTAGCGATATCCTAGGCAAAAACGCTTTGCAAAATGTGCTTAATGACGAATTGTTTAAAGGTTTGGTAGTAGAAATAGATAAAGGCAAATATCAATTACACGAAGTTAAAGCCTTTATGTTTGGTAAAATAGATATGGCGGCCAATGGTTCGGCGTTTTTAATTCCCGAAGACGAATTTGAAAAAGATATTTTTATTGGTCCACGAAAACTTAGAAACGCACTTCATGGCGACCGTGTAAAGCTACATGTATATGCCAACAGCCGTGGTAGCCGCAAAGAAGGCGAAGTAGTAGAAATTGTTACGAGGGCAAAAATGGAGTTTACTGGCATTGTAAAACTGGCACAACATTATGCTTTTTTTATACCCGACGACCGTAAAATGTTACACGATATTTTTATCCCTTTGGGGGATTTAAACGGAGCAAAAAACGGCGACAAAGCATTAGCAAAAATTGTAGATTGGCCTGCAGGTGCTAAAAACCCAGTAGGTGTTATTAAAGATGTGCTGGGCAAACAAGGTGAAAACAACACCGAAATGAATGCTATTTTGGCCGAATACGGTTTTCCGCTTTCATTTCCAACCGAAGTGGAACAAGAAGCCGCTAGCATTTCGCATGATATTACGGCCGAAGAAATTGCGAAAAGAAAAGATTTTAGAAAGGTGCTAACCTTTACCATCGACCCATTTGATGCAAAAGATTTTGACGATGCCATATCCTACAAAATTTTAGAAAACGGAAATACTGAAGTAGGAGTACACATTGCCGATGTTTCGCATTACGTAATTCCCGATTCGGATTTAGATAAAGAAGCCTACGAACGTGGCACATCGGTATATTTGGTGGATAGGGTAATACCTATGTTGCCCGAAACTTTATCTAACGGCTTGTGCTCGTTAAGACAAAACGAAGAAAAACTTTGTTTTTCGGCTGTATTTGAGTTAGATAGTGAAGCGCAAATTAAAGCCGAATGGTTTGGTAGAACAGTAATATATTCGGATAAACGTTTTGCTTACGAAGATGTGCAAGAAATTATCGAAAACAAAGCTGGCCAATTTTGCGATGAAATTTTAAACCTTAACGCCTTAGCCTACAAACTGCGTGAACGAAAATTTAACGATGGTGCCATAAGTTTTGAAACCGCCGAAGTAAAATTTAAACTCGACGAAAACGGAAAACCTATTGGCGTTTACACAAGAGAACGTAAAGATGCACATAAACTCATAGAAGATTTTATGTTGCTGGCCAACCGCCGTGTGGCAGAGTTTGTGGCAAAAAAAGAAAAAGGCAAAGCCAAACTTACTTTTGTTTATAGGGCACACGATGTACCCAAAGAAGCTAGTTTAGAAAGCTTTTCGAAATTTGCAGCCAATTTTGGTTATAAAATTTCTACCAAATCTGGTAAAGACACTGCAAAATCGTTAAACAAGTTAATGTTTGAAATTGAGGGACATAAAGAGCAAAACGTATTAACTCAACTAGCCATACGCAGTATGGCTAAAGCCATTTATACCACAAAAATGAGCAGCCACTATGGTTTAGCTTTTGATTATTACACCCATTTTACATCGCCTATTAGGCGTTACCCCGATGTGATGGTGCATAGATTATTGCAGTATTATTTAGATGACAATAAATCGGTAAATGCCGAGCATTACGAAAAAATGTGTGCCCACACATCCCAAATGGAGAAAAAAGCTGCCGATGCCGAACGAGCATCGGTTAAATATAAACAAGCCGAATACTTGCAAGACAACGTTGGCGAAAACTTTGTAGGCGTAATATCGGGCGTTACCGAGTGGGGAATGTATGTAGAAATTATCGAAAACAAATGCGAAGGTATGATACGCTTACGCGATATTTCGGATGATTTTTATACCCTCGACGAAAAAAATTATTGCATTATAGGCCAAAAGAAAAAGAAAGTTTACCAACTGGGCGACGAGGTAAAAATTAAAGTAAAACGGGTTGATTTAGCTAAAAGGCAAATTGATTTTACGCTAATAACGGGGGCAAGTTTTTAATTACTTGGCAATTTTTTTGATTTTATCGGCAAAAAAATAACTAATTTTAAACGTTTATTTAGTGGTTTATTGCCGATGTGGGCATTTGTAATTAAAATTTATGAAATATGTTTCTGTAACCCAGTTTGCAAAAAAATGGAACATTCCGAAACGAACTGTTAGAAATTATTGTTCAACAGGTAAAATTAAAGGTGCTTTTATTACAGGTAAAACCTGGAATATACCATACGACGCTGTATTTGAAATAAACCAAAAAGGCAAAAAATTTAGTAATAATCCATTATTAAACAGGTTAAAAGAAGAAAAAGAGATGCGGCTTAAAGGTGGTATTTATCATAAAACTCAAATTGAACTTACTTATAATTCTAACAAAATAGAGGGTAGCAAACTTAGTCAAGAACAAACGCGTTATATTTTTGAAACCAATACAATTGGAGCATCAAAAGAGATTATTAATATTGACGATATTGTAGAAACTACCAATCATTTTCGTTGTATAGATTTAATTATTGATAAAGCAAAATCTAAACTTACCGAAACTTTTATTAAAGAATTGCATTTTCTATTAAAATCGGGAACATCGGATAGTAGCAAAAACTGGTTTAACATAGGCAATTACAAAAAATTGCCCAACGAAGTAGGAGGTAATGAAACCTGCCCACCAATAGCAGTTTCAACAAAAATGAAAGCATTGCTTTTAGAATATCATAACATTAAACAAAAAAACATAACACACCTTATAGATTTTCATCATCGTTTTGAAAAAATACATCCTTTTCAAGATGGAAATGGGAGAGTTGGTAGATTAATTATGTTTAAAGAATGTTTAATCAATAATATTGTGCCATTTATAATTGATGAAGATTTAAAATTATTTTATTACAGAGGTTTGCAAGAATGGGAAAACATACAAGGATATTTATTAGACACATGCCTTACGGCGCAAGATAACTACAAAACTATTTTGCAATACTTTGAAATAAAGTATGAATAGCAATTGCCCTCTTATGATTACAAAGTGTAAAACCGCTGTAAAATTTTTTAATTAATCAATTTACTAGTAATTTATAAATATTCCATTTATACCCATTATCCTTTACACATACGCCCTCGCATTTTTACCTTCCATCCAATTAATGTAGGCTTTATTAACTACTTTATTGCCTCCTGGTGTGGGGTAATTACCCGAAAAATACCAATCGCCCAAATGGTTTGGACAGGCAGTATGTAAGTTTTCGAGGCTTTGGTAAATTACTTGTACTTCTGCTTGCACTTCTTTTGGTGTAATAATTTGCGCAATTTTTGCCGAAATTTCTTCGGGGCTAAACGGTTCGTAAATTTCTTTTACATAATTGATAACATGTTCTTTGGCGGTATTTGCTTGTGCTTTACATTTATCATACACCTCAAATAATATATTTTCCCGCCCTGTTTCTTTTAGCAATTGTACTGCAGCTTCAAAAGCAACAAATTCACTCATTTTACTCATATCAATACCATAACAATCGGGATAGCGTATTTGCGGAGCCGATGAAACTATAATAATTTTTACTGGGCCCAGCCTATCAAAAATACGCAAAATGCTTTGCTTTAGGGTAGTACCTCGCACAATAGAATCATCCATAGCTACCAAAGTATCAACACCTCGTGTTATTAAACCATAAGTAGTATCGTAAACATGGGCAACCATATCGCTTCGCTCGGCATCTTGGGTTATAAAAGTGCGCATTTTTGCATCTTTAATAGCTAGTTTTTCAACCCTTGGCGTAAGGTTTAAAATCTTATCTAGTTCTTCATTGGTAAAATTATTGCTATGGTTTAATAAAGCTTCACGCTGAGTTTGTTTGGTATAAGCGTGTAAACCTTCTACCAAGCCATAAAAAGAAACTTCGGCGGTATTAGGTATATAGGTAAAAACCGTGTTTTCAATATCGTGGTTTACCGCTTTTAGTATTTTTGGGCAAAGTAATCTGCCTAATTTTTTACGCTCTCGATATATATCGGCATCGCTGCCTCTCGAAAAATAGATACGCTCGAACGAACATGATTTTTGTTCCGTAGGTTTTCTAAACATTTCTTCCGAAAATGTTCCATCTTTTTTAATAATCAAAGCATGCCCAGGTTTTATCTCTTTAACTTGCCCTATTTTAATGTTAAAAGCAGTTTGTAATGCAGGTCGTTCCGATGCGGCTACTACAATTTCGTCGTCGTGGTAATAATAGGCTGGCCTTATACCCGCTGGGTCTCGCAATACAAACGCATCTCCATGACCAAAAATACCACTAATGGTATAACCACCATCCCAAGTTTTGGCCGATTTTTTTAAAATTTTTATTACATCTAAGTTATTGGCTATTAACTCAGAAATCTCAATATTATCATAACCTTCTTTTTTAAAATAATCGAATAGTATTTGATTTTCATCATCTAAAAAATGACCTATTTTTTCCAGTACTGTAACTGTATCGGCTCTTTCTTTGGGATGTTGACCTAGATCGTATAATTGTTGCAATAACTCATCAACGTTAGTCATGTTAAAGTTACCAGCTATTACTAGGTTACGGCTCATCCAGTTATTTTGCCGTAAAAACGGATGACAAGCTTCAATGCTATTTTTTCCGTGTGTGCCGTAACGCAAATGGCCTAACAAAACTTCGCCTGTAAAACTTATATTTTCTTTCAACCATTCGGCATCCGCAAGTAAATGTGGAGATTCTTTTTCAACGGCGGCAAAACGTTTCATCACATATGAGAAAATATCTTGAACAGCATTTTTTTCCATCGATCGATATCTGCTAATATAGCGATTACCTGGTTTCACATCTAACTTTATGGTTGCTATACCGGCTCCATCTTGCCCCCTATTGTGTTGTTTTTCCATCAATAAATACAACTTATTTAAGCCATAAAGTGCCGTACCGTATTTTTCTTGATAAAAAGAGAGAGGTTTTAAAAGTCGGATAAATGCTATACCGCATTCATGTTTAATTGAGTCGCTCATGTACTACATTAATAAGCTAACAAATTTAAGATTTTATTGTGAACTGAAAAGTTTAAATAGGTAAATATTTGATTTTTAATTTTTAAAATTATTGTTGGTTAAATTTTGTTAAACACAAAGGTATAGCCTACTAAAATTATATATTTGTTAAAAATTATAAACATGACAATTAGATTATCTGTATTATCCAAATCAGCAGCTTTGATTGCCATAGCTAGCTTGGTGTTTGCTTGTAAGGAACAACCTAAAAAAATTGAAAATACAAAAGTAGCGGTAGCAAAAGTAGTTGGTGCTACCATTGTATATGTAAATTCAGATTCACTTTTAAATAATTACAGCTATTTTAAAGAAATAAAAGCAAAATTTGAATCTAAATCAGAAAAAGCCCAAAACGATTTAAAACAAAAAGGTGTAGCTTTTCAACGTGAAGTAGCCGCCTACCAACAAGGTGCCAATACAATGAGTGCCGACCAACGAGCCGAAACAGAGAAAAGGCTAGCTCGTAAACAGCAAGAGTTACAAGGTTACCAACAAAATGCTGGCGCAGCTTTACAAAACGAAGAAGCTGCCGAAAATGAAAAATTATATAATAAAGTGGCCGAATATTTAAAAAAACACGCTAAAATTAAAGGGTACAAACTAGTTTTAACGTACTCAAAAACCAACAGTGCTTTGTTATTTGCCGATGAAAGCTTAGACGTTACCAAAGAAGTTATTAAGGGATTGAACGAAGATTATACGTCTTCGAAATAAAGAATTTTTAATTTGCTTAAATAATTTTAATTAAGTTTTTTTAGAAAAAATAATTTGGGCGTAGTCAATCCCGAAGAAAAATCGGGATTGACTACGCTGTTGGCTATATATATATATTTTCTTACCCCACCGAAAAGAGGGATTAAGAAAAAAAAAGATACCGCTACCATCGTTAACGCTCAAAAATTAAATTACAAATCGTATAATTTCAAATTTCATTATTATGGAAATTATAATATTAAAAAAAATTAAACACGAAACCTGGAACTAACCAGGTTTTTTTATGTTTTAATTATGGAAAATAATCATGAATTGTTTATGAAACAAGCCATTGAACTATCCGAAAACAATGTTAAAAATGGTTTGGGAGGTCCTTTTGGAGCAGTTATTGTTAAAAATGGAGAGCTTATTGCTAAAAGTGCTAATACTGTTGTACCCAGCAACGATCCAACCGCACACGCCGAAATTGCTGCCATACGTTTGGCTTGTACCGCTTTAAATACCTTTGATTTAAAAGGTTGTACCATTTACACCAGTTGCGAGCCATGCCCTATGTGTTTAGGTGCAATATATTGGGCACACATTGATACCATGTATTATGCCAATAGCAAAGAGGATGCTGCAAAAATAGGTTTTGATGATGCTTTTATTTATACCGAGATTGATTTAAAGCTAGAAAAAAGAAAACTAAAATCTACAAGAATTTTAGCTAATGATGCATTAGAGGTGTTTAAGCTATGGCAAATTACCGAAGCTAAAACTCATTATTAAAATCTTTAATTAAGATGTTGGTTATTACAACTGGTTAATATAACAACCTGCCAATTTATTAGTTGAAATAAAAAAAATTAATACATAAGATAATATTGATTTGTAACAAAACTTGTGGTATAAAAGTCTTACAAATAATTTTTAATCAATTTAATTAATGACCACTATAGAAAATGTAAAAGTTGCTTTGCAATCAATAGCCAGCAATAAATTGCGTACTTTACTTACGGCACTTATAATTGCCATAGGTTTAATGGCTTTAGTGGGTATTTTAACATCAATAGGCGCTATCGAAAGTTCGTTAAATAATACGTTTTCGAGCATGGGAGCTAATTCATTTACGATACGTAACCGTGGTGCTGGCCTTAGAATTGGTGGTGCTGGCAAACGGGCAAAAAGATTTGCTGCCATTGAGTATAAACAAGCAGAAGAATTTAAAAATAGATTTGGGGTAGCTAAAACTATTTCTATAAACACATTTGCTTCCATGGCAGCAACGGTAAAGTATGGTAACGAAAAAACGAATCCAAACATTACCTTGTTAGGTGCCGATACCGAATATATGATTACTGGTGGTTATAAATTGGCAGAAGGACGAAATTTTTCGACTAGGGAAAATGAATTTGGTAGCAGTGTAGTAATTATTGGCGATGAAATAAAAAATAAGTTTTTTTCTAACGTAAGTGCTTTAGATAAAATTATTTCAATAGGTAGTAACAAGTTTAAAATAATTGGAGTTTACGCTCCAAAAGGCTCTAGCATAGGTTTTGGGGGCGATAAAGTGTGTGTAATACCTGTATTAAGAGGCAAACAAATAACTACTTCAAAAACACCTACCTATACTATTGCTGTAAAAGTAGATAATCCTTTAGCCATGGACAATATGGTGGGCGAAGCAAAATCGCTAATGCGAAATATTAGAGGATTAAGCATACAAAAAGACGATAATTTCGAAATAAGCAAAAGTGATGCTGTGGCACAAACGCTGATTGAAAATTTGAAATATGTAAAATGGGCGGGTATTGCCATCGGTTTTATAACATTATTAGGTGCTGCAATTGCTTTAATGAATATAATGATGGTATCTGTTACCGAACGTATTAAAGAAATTGGTTTACGTAAAGCCATGGGGGCAACACCAATAATTATTAGAAAACAGTTTTTATACGAGTCTATAATGATATGCTTAATGGGCGGTATTGCAGGTATTTTTTTAGGTATTATAATTGGTAATTTATTGGCATTTGTAATGAAAGCAGGATTTATAATCCCTTGGTTTTGGATATTTGGAGGCCTAGTGGCATGTATATTAACAGGATTATTAGCTGGCTTTATCCCTGCATCAAAGGCGTCAAAACTAGATCCCGTTGAGGCATTAAGGTATGAATAATATTAAAATTTTTAAGAATATGTGTTAAGGCATATTAAAAAATTAAATTTACAATAATTCTCAAAAATTATTTCTTAAAAATGCTAGCCAATCTCGACCTTCAAAATTTATTAGTTTTAGATATTGAAACAGTACCTCAGTATAAAACTTTTAGTGATGTGCCAATAAATTTTCAAACATTATGGGAATTAAAAACTAGATTTCAGCGTAAAGAAGAACAAACCCCCGAAGATTTTTACGAGCGGGCGGGTATATGGGCAGAGTTTGGTAAAATAGTGTGCATATCGGTTGGTATATTTAGAGGCGAAAATAATTTAAGAATAAAATCTTTTTACAACCACGATGAAAAAACATTACTAGAGGATTTCATAAAATTATTAAATCAACAACCAAAACACCTAATTTTAGGTGCGCATAATGGCAAAGAATTTGATTTCCCTTACTTGTGCCGGCGATTGTTAATTAACGATTTAAAAATACCTTTTCAGCTAAATATTGCTGGTAAAAAACCTTGGGAAATTAACCATATTGATACCTTAGAGCTTTGGAAATTTGGCGATTATAAAAACTATACTTCTCTAAACTTATTGGCTGCTATATTTAACATACCCACTCCCAAAGATGATATTGATGGCAGCGAAGTAGGTAGCGTTTATTGGCTACAAAATGATTTAGAACGTATTAAAATTTACTGTCAAAAAGATGTGGTTACTACCTGTCGTTTAATTCAACGCTTTAAAGGTATTGCTATGCTTTCGGATGAGGACATAGTTTTTGTTGATTAAAACAAATTAATTAAATAAACCCAAAACAATTATACGGCCTTTTTGGTAGTTGATCATAATGATTGAAATAAATTAAAATTTATTATTTACTATTTGCATTTACACTTTAGAATTCTATCTTTGCACAACCAAAAAAAAGGGATTTAAAAAATTCTGATTTTTATAATGAATCCGTAGCTCAGCTGGTAGAGCATTACACTTTTAATGTAGTGGTCCTGGGTTCGAATCCCAGCGGGTTCACAAAAAAAACTCTCAAACGATAAATTTGAGAGTTTTTTTTTAGCCTATTTGTATTTTTAATCTTAATCGTAAAATTTCCAACTTACCCCAAACTTACCTTGCGCATATTGCATAGGATAACGGTTTACGGTGTAATATCCGTTAGATTGTAAGCCTTGGTTAGCGTATTCGTATTTTAAAAATAAATTGGTACGTTTCCAAGTTGTACGTATCCATACATCTACAATGGGGTAATTGTCGAACTTTATTTCGTCGCCATTGTAAAACTGACCAATGGCTACAGCGTAAGATGGTGCATAGTATTTGCTAAAATAGCGTACATCAAAACCAATATCTGCTTTTAGTACCTTAAAATATACGTTTCGGAAATAAAAACTTTGATAGGTATATAGCTCAGGTGTTCGTATAATTGTTTCAAAATCAGTTTTTTGATATACTAAAAAGTTTTTTAAAGTAAATTTTCCGAAGTTAAAATCTTTTTCAACCGAAACCTTTAAAAAATTAATAAGCCCCGTATTTTGAGTGGGCGTAACATCTGGTATTTTTAAAATAGGATTACTGTTAGCTACTTGGGTAAAATACACGTGGTTAGTTATTAAAGAATATTCGGCCTTAGTGGTAAGTTTTAATTTCTCGTTAATGTAGCTAAAAGATACATTCTGAGTTTTTTCCTTATCGAAGCTTTTGTTCCATTTATGATGGTTTGAAGTTTGTTGTTGAAAAAGTAATGATGGCGATTGGTTTTGCGAATACGCTCCAAATATAACCCTGCCTACATTGCTACTTAATTTAACGGCTAGTTGCGCTTGATAAAAAAAATCGCCTGCATTACGCCCCTGAATAATTTGTTTGAAATCGCCGTATAGGCTTGCTTTATTATTAAAACTATAATTCAAATTTGCTTTGGCACTTACATTTTGAAACCTTAAATTTATGTTAAATTGGTTGTAATCATATAAATCGTGAATAAGACCTACGTTTAATTTTAATTCGTTTTTTAAAAAGGAAATACTTTTGCCACGCAAGTAAAAACTATAAGTGAAATCGTTTTGTAAATGTTTTATCGCGGTTGAATCGTTGGTTTGCGATAAATCCTGAAATATGTAATAATTTTGTAGTAAGCCCGTAGTATCGGGTTCTAGGTTTTTAAAAGTAAATTTTTGAACGTTGTACAACATACTATGGCTTACACGCTGCGTGGGCAATACTGCACCATTGGCATTATTAGTTATTTTGCCGATATTATAAAATTGCTTTACATAAATACTGTTATTGCGCCAGTTACGCGTTGCTGTTGATAACCTTACTGCTTCAAATTCGGGAGCAACTAAATTTGGAACTGTAAAAATAGAGTCGTTTAAAATTGAGCCGTATTCGTTTGTTTTAAAGTTATTAAAAGTAGTATTTGCTAATAATGTGTATCGTTTATCTAGTGATTCATACCAACTCCATACGGCTGCTTTTAAATTATTTGCTACTAAATCTTGCGATTGCCTAAAAGGCGATCCAAAGAAAGTTCGGGCACCTATTATGTTTAAATTAACACCTACATTCCAGTTTGGTTTTATATTTTGTGTGTGTGTTCCATTAAAAGTTTGTTCGGTAATTCTACTAAAAGCGGGTGTACTGTAGTATAATTCGGTAAATGGAGTTCGGGCTTTATAGTATATTACATCATCGGGTTTTTTAAGGTACAAATCAAGGTAGTGGAAACCTACATCAAACCCAATAGTTTTACGAGGTTCAAAAAGCATAGGCCTATTGGCTAAACCTAGTAATCCTAAATTCATGGTAGGATGCTTGGGTTGATTTAAAACACTTTGGTATTGGAAATCGTTGGCTGTAGTATCTAAAATAAACAGCCTTGTACTATCGGTTAAAAATTCTGCTTTGGTATATTTAATATATTTAGATGTGTAAGTTATAGTTTTTGTTTGGTTATCTAATTTAGCTCTCAGCGAATCTATATTATCTTCTTTTTCTTGCTGGGGCTGATTGTTTTCTTGTATTGGTTGTCCGTTTCTATCATATCTCACATTATTGCCACTATCATCGTTTGGGTTTGATTGTTGCGGAAATCTATCTTGAAACTGTGCCCAAGTTGATTGCGAAATCAATACAAAAAAAGATAGAATAATAGTTTTTAAAAACATTCTTATAACGTTTTAATCAACTCTTTTAAAATTAAAGTCATTTTAGGTTCAGCTAATTTGGCAGTTTTTATAATTTCCTCAACTGATACTGGTTGTAAATTATCGGGGTCACATTCATCAGTTATTACTGATATTGCAAAAACTGGCAAGCCAGCATGGTTGGCTACAATTACCTCGGGAACTGTACTCATACCAACTGCATCGGCACCTATAATGCGTAAGTAACGGTATTCGGCTCGGGTTTCTAAATTTGGCCCTGTAACAGCTACGTATACTCCTTTATGACAAGTAATATTATTTTGCTGGCCTATTTTTAATGCTAAATCAACAAGCTTTTTGCAATATGGCTGGCTCATATCTGGAAACCTCGGACCTAATTCTTCGTAATTTGCACCAATTAATGGATTGTAGGGTTGTAGGTTTATGTGATCATCTATAACCATTAAATCGCCTTTTTTATAAGTTGTATTTACAGCACCACTGGCGTTCGAAACCAATAAAGTGTTAATACCTAAGGCTTTTAATACCCTTACAGGAAAAGTAATTTGTTTCATATCGTAGCCTTCGTAATAATGCAAACGACCTTGCATAGCCACTATTTTTTTGCCTGATAGGGTACCAAAAATTAACTTACCTGCATGAAACTCTAAGGTAGAAATTGGGAAATTGGGTATATTGCTATACATTAATTGATATTCAATCTCAATATCATTTACTAAGCCCCCTAAACCTGTACCTAAAATAATACCCACTTCGGGTTTAAAATCGCCAATACGCTTTGTTATAAAAGATACTACTTCTCTAATATTTGTTAACATAATTTACTAGTGTGTTTTCTAAAATTAATTTATCCTCTTCAGTAAAAATCATTTTTATACTTAATTGATACAATGGCAAACCTAACAATTGCTGTTCAAAACTCGGGCTTTTTAATCGCATTGCATCTTTTTGGGTGGTTATAATAATTTTATTTTTTGATTTTATTGCTTCAAATTCATGTATAAGCTTGGAAATATTATCTTGGGTAAAAGTATGATGGTCGGGGTATTTATGGTGTATAACACACGAAGTTTTAGTTTTTATTTTTGTAAATAGTAATTCGGCTTTCGCAATCCCTGTTAGTAATAATATGGTGGTATCAGTACTAATGTTTTTCATTAAAAAATTATCGATATTGTATAATACTGCCTGCAATTCATCTGCGTAGGCAATACCCGAAAATAATACTTTTTGATGAGGGAATGGCTTTATATTTTCAATAATTTCAGCTTTATCGTTTGGCAATATACTTTTGGGGCATTTAGTAATTAATATTAAATTGGCCCTATTTCTTGCATAAAAAGGCTCTCTAAAATTACCAGTTGGAAGCAATAATCGGCTATCATTTAAGCTATTATAATCAAACAATAAAATGCTTAAACCAGGCTTTACAGCTCGGTGTTGGTAAGCATCATCCATTATAATTACATCATAAAAATCTTTAATATTATTTACACCAAGCACTCTATCTTCGCATACGGCTACCCCAACAGCTGGGAAATTATTTTTAATTTGCAAGGGTTCATCGCCGCAAAGGCTTACATCGTCCGTAACATCAACCCACCTAAAACCTTTAGTTAAACGGCCGTAGCCTCTGCTTAAAGAAGCAACAGAATTATTTTTTTGTAAAAAATTTACAATAAATTCGGTACAAGGTGTTTTGCCACTTCCCCCTACTTCAAGGTTGCCAATTGCAATTATGGGAATGTTAAATTCATAAGATTTTAGCAACTTTAAATCATAACATTTGTTTCTGATATAAACTCCTAATCCATATAAAAGCGAAAAAGGGTACAAAAGGTAACGAATTAGTTGCATAACGTTTTTGATACAAAAGTAAGAATTGTTAATTTAGATTTTATTTTAATTAAAATCAATTATACATGAAAATTATATTTAGTTTAATAATTGCTTTTACGCTGATTGGTAATGCTTTACTAGCGCAAAATAACGATGTTAAACTTAAAACATTGCTGGCAAACCAAATTAAAAACTTTAAAGGTACCGTTGGTATTTATGTAAAAAACCTAAAAACAGGTAAAACTGCCAGTATTTATGCCGACAGCTTGTTCCCAACGGCTAGCCTTATTAAAGTACCTATTATGTGTGGTGTTTTTGATGAGATAGAAAAAGGAAAGTTAAATTACCATCAAGAATTAATTTACCGTGATAGCCTTTACCGTGAAGGTGATGATATATTGGGTTCGTTTAAAGATGGCGAAAAAATAAGCCTTAGTAAAGTACAAATGTTGAGCATAACTACCAGTGATAATGCAGCAAGCTTATGGTTGCAAAATTTAGCAGGAAGCCAAAACATTAATGAATGGTTACAACAAAACGGGTTTAAGCACACCCGAGTTAATAGCCGAACGCCAGGCCGCCAAGCTATGTACGCACAATATGGTTGGGGCGTTACAACCCCGCGTGAAATGGCTACTTTATTAGAAAAAATAAGGTTAGGAAATGTGATTAATAAAGCTGCTAGTGAAAGAATGTACCGTAACTTGGTACGTATATATTGGGATGGGGAAGCCTTATCGGCTATTCCACCTTATTATCAAGTAGCTTCAAAACAGGGTGCACTCGATAAATCGCGGTCGGAAGTGGTGCTTGTAAATGCCCCACATGGCGATTATGTTTTTTGTGTAATTACCAAAAATCAAGCCAATAAGAGCTACGATAATGATAATGATGGTTTCGTATTGTTACGAAATATTTCGGCTTTGCTATGGCATTATTTCGAACCTAATAGTAAATGGAAGCCTGCTATTGGAATAAAAAAATATGACGAATAGCATTAAACTTGTTAGCTTAAATATAAAGTAATAAGTATATTAATATTGTTTTACAAAAAATTATATGCCGTTTCGAACCTATAAGTTAATGCTATATAAAATTTACATTTTAACTTTATCGCTATTTACATGCACCAATATTTTAGCACAATTACCTACCCTATCTAATACGATATATAATTTTACCATAACCGAAAACAACGAAGTGGAAAATAAATTGTTGGTACATGCATTAGATAGTGCTAAACAAAATAACAATTTTGTTAACGGAACTTTTATTTTTTACATAAACGGATTTACACAAGCACTCGAATTTAAAAGTGGTGTGGCTACATGTGAATTAAAGTTGAATAAATCATCGTTTGTGTATTTTAAACACGAAAACGAAACTAGCAACCCAAGCAATTTGTATTACATTTATAAAGGCAAAACGGGCTTTAATCCTTTTAAAATAAGTTTTTATTTACTACTTGCCATACCCATTGGGTTGATACTTATTGGCTACATGTTTAAAAAGATAATTGGCTTAGCTATATTTTTATTTTTGGGGTACTTGTATTTTAACAATACTAATGGCTTATCGATAGGTACTTTTTTTAGTTCGGTGATTGATGGCCTACGAAATATTTTTTAAAAAGGCATACCTATACCAAACTGTATTTGAGTAAATGTATAATTATCAGGCTTATTGGTAATATTATTATAATTGTTTTTAAATTCATTTCTTAATTCTTTATTAAACCAATATTTCGAAACCCATTGGTCGGCTCCTAAAAACTGTGGGTCTTTAAGTTTAAAGCCTACATCTAACCTAAATATAAAAAAACTTACATCGAAACGTACACCAAATCCCACGCCCACAGCCATTTGTGTCCAAAGTTTATTAAATTCAAATTCGCGATTTAATTGCGACCCTTCATTACGCAGTTGCCATATATTGCCATAATCGACAAAAGTAGCCCCTTTAACCTTTGTACCGAAAAAATTTTCTAAAAGCTTAAATCTATATTCAAAGTTACCTTCTATTTTTAAATCGCCCAGCTGATCCAGATTTCTAAGATTAAGACGTGTGGTATCATTTTTCAATGAACTTCGGTTATAGTTTCCTGGCCCTAAAGTTCGAGCTTGCCAAGCCCTTATTCCAGTTGAGCCACCTGCAAAAAATAGTTTTTCGAAAGGCAAGGCTTTCACATTCCCGTATGAAATACCAATTCCTGGGTTTAAGCGTATTACTAATTGCCGTTCGGCTCCTAATGATTTGTAATATCTAAAATCGGTTTCAATTTTTACAAACTCATAATAAGGCACACCTAATAATTTTTTTGGTTCGTTGGCTTCACGTTTCGAGCCTATGGCATTAGCTAGTAGTGCTGCCGAGTTTCCTCCAATCTCAATATTGCCTAAAAAAAATATAAAATTTCGGTATTCATTAAGCCTTAATAAATTGTATGTATAAGTATATAAACTACTTGATACCAGTTGCGAACGTAGGGTGGTTAAAAAAAAACGTTGGCCTTGCGCCTCTAAACTATCGGCTACAGATTGTTTAATTCTGCCCTGCGAATATTGTATATTTATAGGTGTAAACGAATGTGTTTTATACCTAGTTTCAATCCAATCGTAACTAAAAGTTCCGCCCAGCGTACCTCGTAGGTAGGTATTGGTTAGATTAAAAATTTGGTAACTTAATCCAATTCTTGTACGAGGTATCCCATTTTTACCTATTAGTGGTATACGAAACGGGCTAATTAACCGTGGAAACGATAAGCTAGTTTCTACTTGATAATCTCTACTTAAAACTCTATCCACAAAAGATCCCGACAGATTTCTATCGAACTGAAAACCAGTTCGGCCTTTAACTTCAAATACTTCGCCACCACCAAAAGCATTTCGGTTTTGATATGTTAAGCCTAAGTTTAGGCCAGTAATGCTGGCATTAAAAGTATATTCAGCATCTATTCTATTAAATTTTCGTTTTAATGGGATAATATCTACGAACGCATTTAAACGTTGGTCGGCACTATCGGTTGTTTTTTTATACGAAATATTAATACTTTTAAAAACATTCAAATCGTACAACCGCTGATTAGTTAGTTCGGTTTTTTCAATATTGTAAATATCTTTCTTTTTAAAATATATAAAATTGGCTATTTGTGATGCTTTAAAATAAGTTGATTTATCATAAAAGTAATATTGCGAATCTATTACCGTGGTATCAGTTATTTTTTGATTAATGCCTGCCGATTGTATATTTATGTAGGTATTATTAATAGCGTATTGTTTATGCTTTGTACTATCACTAGGGTTTATAATAGCTATTTCAATATTTGCTAGGCTTTTATTAGTATTAGTATCAACTACAGGTTTTACATATTGCCTCAAAAAATTATAGTATCCATTACTTCTTAACAAAAAATAAATTTTTTCTCGTTCGTTAGCAATACTATCTTCGTCGTACCTAGCACCTTTGGTAATTTGGGTAAACCTTGCTCGGTTGTTTAGGTAAATATTTTTTATAGTACTATCTTTAATGGTAAATACTATATTGTTAAATTTAAAAGTGGGACCTTGCTTAGCTATGTAAACTAAAGTAGCTCGTTTATTTTTTACTTTTACTGTGTAATCTACTTCGGCATTTAAAAATCCTTTTGTATTTAAAAATTTTTTAATTTGCATACGCGATACTTCTATCAATGCACTATCAAGCAAATGAGGTGCTTCGCCTAATTTTAATTTTCCTTTTTTACTAAACCTATTGTAAATAAACAAATTAAAAGGCGAATTTGGCCTAATATCTAACGCTACATAAGCTTTCGCTTGTTCTTCAAATTGTTTATCAAACCCTTTAAGATTTAGTTTAGTAATTAAGGCTTCGTTTTTACCCAATTTTTTTGTAGATCTGCATCCCACAATTAAGGTAAAAAGAATTAACATTGTAAAAGTATAATATATATATGCTTTCAAAATCTCAAATAAGTTTAGTTAATAGCCTTCAACATAAAAAATACCGCAAGCAATTGGGATTATTTATGGTAGAAGGTTTAAAATCAATTACAGAATTTATAAATTCTGAGTATTGTATCGATACTCTGTACGTTACTAAAGAAATATTAAAACAATTGCCAAATTTACCTCAAAATATTAAAGTATTTGAAGTAAACGAACAAGAATTAAAAAAAATATCGGCATTACTAAATCCTCAAGGAATTATTGCTATTGTAATCGTCCCATTAAATCATCCTACCATAATAAATAAACAAGCGCAAATACATTTATTACTCGACGGTGTACAAGACCCTGGCAACCTTGGCACTATTATACGCACCGTAAATTGGTTCGGTTACACCCACTTATTTTGTTCGCCAAATACTGTTGATGCCTATAACCCCAAAGTGGTACAGGCCACTATGGGTGCGCTTTCGAAAGTAAAAATTATTTACACCGATTTAAAAACGTTGATAACAGAAAATGATTTACCCGTATATGCCGCTTTATTAAAAGGCGAAAGCATTTTTCAAACCGTTTGGCTAACAAAAGCATTTTTATTATTGGGTAACGAAGGAGCTGGTATTTCTAACGAATTAATGCCTTTTATTAACTATCCTGTAACCATCCCAGGTAAAGGAAGCACCGAATCATTAAACGTAGCCATATCTGCAGCTATATTTTGCGCCCAAATACAAAGAAATTTTGAGAAATAATTGAACCCTATATAATTTTTACTACTTTTGCAATCTTAAATAATAAAAGGTCGAGTGGCCGAGTGGCTAGGCAGAGGTCTGCAAAACCTTCTACAGCGGTTCGAATCCGCTCTCGACCTCAAAAAATTAAAAAAATTAAAATTAAAATATTATGGCAGTAACACGTTTAAAAAGAAAAGACAGAAGAAATAAAACAGTATCACGCTTAGAAGTGCAGTTTTTAAAAAACGCTACAAATATAGAAATAGGTAGCCGTTCATTGGAATCGAAGCACAGCCAAGTTGTAAAAAACAACGCTATTTTAGCAGAATTAACAAAAGGATAGTTTTATTTTTTTTAATGAAATGCCAATGTTGTTTTTAAGCAGTATTGGCATTTTTTATTAAAATACTTTTTTTAAAAATGCTTTTTATTAATTTAGAGAAAAAAAATCACATAAAAAAAACATATGAAAATTACAGTAGTAGGAGCTGGAGCAGTAGGTGCAACCTGCGCCGATAACATAGCTAGAAAAGAACTCGCCGAGGAATTAATTTTATTAGATATTAGAGAAGGTTTTGCAGAAGGAAAAGCCATAGATATGATGCAAACCGCTGCTTTATTAGGGTTTGATACCAAAATAAAAGGAGTTACCAACGATTATGCAGCCACTGCCGATTCGGAAGTGGTAGTAATAACGTCGGGCTTGCCACGCAAACCGGGGATGACACGCGAGGAACTTATAGGCACCAATGCAGGCATTGTAAAATCGGTAACCGAAAGCATATTAAAACACTCGCCCAATACCATAATCATCGTAGTATCTAATCCAATGGATACCATGAATTACCTTACCCTAAAAACTTCGGGATTACCTAAAGAACGTATATTAGGCATGGGCGGTGCATTAGATTCGGCAAGGTTTAGATATTATTTAAGTCAGGAATTAGCTTGTTCGCCTGCCGATTTAAACGCTATGGTAATAGGTGGCCACGGCGATACTACCATGATACCATTAATAAAACACGCTACTTGGAACAGCATACCTGTAACGCACTTTTTAAGTACAGCACAACAAGAAAAAATTGTTGCCGATACCATGGTAGGTGGTGCTACGCTAACTAAACTTATTGGCACATCGGCTTGGTACGCTCCAGGTGCGGGTACCGCAGCCATGGTGGAAGCTATTGTACGCGACGAAAAAAAATTAATTTCTTGTGGTGTGTCGCTTAATGGCGAATACGGACAAAGCGATATTTCGCTAGTAGTACCAGTAATATTAGGTAAAAACGGTTGGGAAAAAATATTAGATTTTAAGCTTAACGCTGATGAACAAGCTGCATTTAATAAAAGTGCGGATGCTGTTCGCAATATGAACCAAGTATTGATAGACGATAAGCATATTTAGTTGTTGGCTTGTAAAACTGATTTATATTTATAACTATTTTGGTCGTTTTTAAACGCTCAACGAAAAACAATATAATCGGACGATAATAAAAGTTAAAAAAGATTATAATTAAGTGAAATAACTTAAATTTTCAACTTAAAAAAAAAGATTAAAAAAAATTTCACAAAACTAAAAAGCTTGTGAAATTTTTTGCTTTATAACTATTGTAAACAAATGCCTCACAATTTTACAGCAAGCTTAATTATGTTTTTGCTATTTAACCTATTTATAATTAAATGAAACAATATTTAAGCCACCCTATTTTTGCAACTATTAATAAAATAGCCGACGATAACCAAATCGAAGCTTTTGTAATAGGTGGTTTTGTACGGGATATATTTTTAAAACGCCCATCTAAAGATATTGATATTTTAGTTTTAGGTAACGGCCCCAATTTTGCCGAAAAAGTAGGTCAACAACTTAAAGTTTCAGTAGCGGTATTTAAAAGTTTTGGTACGGCAATGCTTAAATATAACGATTGGGAGGTGGAATTTGTAGGTGCCCGCAAAGAATCTTACAGAGCCGATTCGCGAAAACCCATTATAGAAGATGGAACACTGGCCGACGACCAACAACGCCGAGATTTTACCATTAATGCCATGGCTATAAGTTTATCGAACCATAATTTTGGCCAATTATTAGACCCATTTGGTGGCATAAACGACTTAGAAAACAAGCTGATAAAAACACCACTTGCCGCACACATAACATTTAGCGACGACCCATTGCGAATGTTACGAGCTATAAGATTTGCCAGTCAGCTTAATTTTACCATTGATGATGAAGCCTTATTGGCCATAAAAAATAATAAAGAACGTATAAAAATAGTTTCAAAAGAACGCATTACTGTTGAACTAAATAAAATAATATTATCGGCCAAGCCATCCATTGGGTTTAATTATTTGTTTGATACCGGCTTGTTAAACTTAATTTTTCCGCTTATGGCGGGATTGTATGGCGTTGATACGATAAACGGGAAATCGCACAAAGATAATTTTTACCACACCTTAGAAGTATTAGATAATATTTGTACCACCACCGATGACCTTTGGCTACGATGGGCAGCTATTTTACACGATATTGCCAAGCCAGCAACCAAGCGGTTTGAGGTTGGCCATGGTTTTACTTTCCACGGCCATGAGGATAAAGGTGCCCGAATGGTGCCAAAAATTTTCGATACGCTAAAACTCCCACTTAACGATAAAATGCGTTTTGTGCAAAAAATGGTACAATTGCATTTACGACCAATTGTATTGGCGCAAGAAATTGTTACCGATTCGGCTGTTCGTCGTTTACTTTTCGAAGCTGGCGACGATATAGAAGCTTTAATGAAACTATGCCAAGCCGATATTACCACCAAAAACGAATATAAGATTAAAAAATATCGAAATAATTTTGAGCTTGTTAAACAAAAATTAAAAGATGTAGAAGAACGAGACCAAATACGCAACTGGCAACCGCCCATAACTGGTGAAGATATTATGCAAACCTTTGGCATTAAAGCAGGTAAGGAAGTAGGAATAATAAAAAACCAAATCAGAGAGGCAATTTTAGAAGGTGAAATAGGCAACAATCACGCTGAAGCTTTTGCTTTTATGCTAAAAAAGGGTGAAGAAATTGGACTAAATTCTATAAATAATTAAAATAGGTTTTGGTATTAGTAAATAATAAATAATTTTGCGCAATGGCAGTTTATAGATTTAGAGTTTCGTTTGAAGATTACGATGAAGTAATAAGGGAGATTGATATAAAATCAGTTCAAACCTTTAAAGATTTGCATTTTGCAATTCACCAAGCAACAGGTTACACACCCGAAAAATCTTCGTCGTTTTATGTAAGTAACGATCAATGGATAAAAAACGAAGAAATTGCCTATTTGCCAACTGTCAAAAAAAGTCTCAACAAAATCACTTTAATGGAAGAGGCAAAATTAAGCCGATTTATTGACGACCCACACCAAAAATTTTATTACATATATAATTTCGAAAAACCTTTTGAGTTTCATGTTGAACTGATAAAAATACTTGATAACAACCCAAATGCGGTTTTCCCTATTTTGTTTAAAAGTGTAGGCGAAGTACCAAGAATTACACCCATATTTGTCGATCCAGACGATAGCCTTGATAACGAAAAAGACACCTCAGATTTATTTGATGAAGAGGATGTTATCATTGCCGATGAAGACGAACTTAACGAATTAAAAGGTGTAGAAGGTGAACCTGAAGAAGGAGAAGAAGGAGAAGATGATGAATTTGGCGACGAGTTTTCGGATAACGAAGGTTTTGATGAGGAAGATTTTAAAGAAAATTAAGGTTTAAAAATCCGACAACAGTCGTAATTAATTTAAAACCGAGAATGCTTACCAACCCCAAAACCCTAATTTGCATACTTGGCCCTACCGCTATTGGTAAAACAGCATTAGGTATAAAAATAGCACAACATTTTAAAACCGAAATTATTTCGGCCGACTCTCGTCAACTGTACCGCGAAATTAGCATTGGCACTGCCAAACCATCCTCAATAGAGTTGGCTACTGTAAATCATCATTTTATAAATTCACACTCGGTAACTGATGTGGTAAGTGTAGGCTTATTCGAAAAACAAGCTTTACAGGTTATTGATACTTTGTTTAAAACCAATGATATAATTATTATGGTAGGAGGATCGGGATTGTATATAAAAGCCATTTTAGAAGGTTTTGACGAATTACCAACAGTGAGCGAAAGTGTAAGAAGCAAACTAAATTTAGAACTGCAAGATTTTGGAATAAGTAAATTACAGAACGAATTGTTAGCATCGGACCCCATTTATTTTGGTCAAATAGATATTCATAATCCCCAAAGAATAATTAGAGCATTAGAAGTTATAAGGAGTACGGGCAATACATTTTCGTCGTATCAAACCAACCAAAAAAAACATAGAAATTTTAAAATAATAAAAATTGGATTAAACACTGATAGAAATTTACTTTATCAAAATATAAATAAAAGGGTAGATGAAATGATGCAAAACGGCTTACTTGCCGAAGTAACATCGGCGAAAGCCTACCAACATTTAAATGCTTTAAATACAGTAGGTTATAGTGAATTATTTAAACATTTAGACGGAGAAATAAGTTTAGTTAAAGCAATAGAACTAATTAAACAAAACACCCGCCGCTTTGCAAAACGCCAATTAACTTGGTTTAGGCGAGATGCGGATATTAATTGGTTTACGCCCAAAGAAGAAGATAAAATTATAAGTTTCTTAGGTTTGTGATTTAAGAAAACTATTGTACTTAATTATGATGTATTTTTGAAAATATTAAAGCTTTATAATTTATGAAATTTGCTACCAAAGCCATACATGCTGGCCAACACCCCGACCCTACCACAGGTGCCGTAATGACGCCAATTTACCAAACATCAACCTATTGGCAAAAATCGCCGGGCGATAATAAAGGCTACGAATATTCGAGAGGTACAAACCCTACACGTAAGGCTTTAGAAGATTGTTTAGCAGCTTTAGAAAACGGTAAATTTGGCTTGGCTTTTAGTAGCGGAATGGGTGCTACCGATGCTGTTATGAAGCTATTACAACCTGGCGACGAGGTAATTACAGGTAACGATTTATATGGTGGATCGTACCGTATTTTTACCAAAATATTTGCCAATTATGGTATCAAATTTCACTTTTTAGATTTAAGCAATCCCGAAAATATTATACCCTATATTAATGCCAATACCAAACAGGTTTGGATAGAAACGCCCACCAACCCAACCATGCAAATAGTTGATATTAAGGGAATTTCGGATATTTGCAAAACAAACAATATTCTTTTAACCGTAGATAATACTTTTGCATCGCCATACTTACAAAATCCATTAGATTTGGGTGCCGATATAGTTATGCACTCGGTTACAAAATATATTGCTGGCCATAGCGATGTAGTTATGGGTGCGCTTATTACCAATAACGAAGAGTTGTACAAAAAACTTTGGTTTATTTACAATGCCTGTGGTGCCACACCTGGCCCACAAGATTGTTTTTTGGTTTTACGAGGAATTAAAACCCTACACTTACGTATGCAAGCGCATTGCATAAATGGCGAAAAAATAGCTCATTTTTTAAAAACACATCCTAAGATTGACAAAATTTATTGGCCAGGCTTCCCCGACCATCCTAACCACAACATTGCAAAACAACAAATGCGGGGTTTTGGTGGGATGATTTCCATTACATTAAAAAATGCCGATTTACAAGAAACTTTCCGTATTTCATCAGCATTTAAAGTTTTTACCTTGGCCGAAAGTTTAGGCGGCGTAGAATCGTTAATTAACCACCCTGCAACAATGACTCACGGCTCGATACCCAAAGCCGAAAGAGAAAAAGTAGGTGTAACCGATAATTTATTACGCCTAAGTGTAGGTGTAGAAGATATTGACGATTTGCTCGACGATTTAAAACAAGCTTTGGCTTAGTTTTATAAATGGTAGAAAACCTAAAAGATTTTTTAGATGCTAAAGTTGCGCAATACAATCAGCCCAGTTTTATACCCAACGACCCTGTTTGCATACCGCACCTATTTGCAAAAAAACAGGATATAGAAATTATGGGTTTTTGGGCTGCAATTTTAGCATGGGGCCAACGCATTACCATTATTAACAAAAGTAAAGAATTGATTAATTTGATGGACGGCGCACCTCACGATTTTATTTTAAACCACCAGGAAACCGACTTAAAGCCATTTTTAAACTTTAAACATCGCACCTTTAACGCAACCGATACGCTATATTTTATACATTTTTTAAAGCAGCATTATAGTAATTTTAATAGTTTAGAAGATGCTTTTTTGCCTTACGGCGATGCAGGAAATACATCAAATATTGGGGCTAACCCCAATATAGAAAGCCATTTAAATTATTTTAGAAAATATTTTTTTTCTCTGGAGGATTTTCCGCGTCGTACCCAAAAACATATCTCCTCCCCTACCCAAAAATCGACTTGCAAACGCTTAAATATGTTTTTACGTTGGATGGTACGCAATGATAATTGTGGTGTAGATTTTGGTATTTGGAAACGTATTTTACCCTCACAATTAATTTGCCCATGCGATGTACATGTAGATAGAGTTGCTCGCACTTTAGGCTTAATTTCTCGCAAACAAACCGATTGGCAAACAGCCCTCGAACTTACCGAAGCCCTAAAAAAACTAGATGCAAACGACCCTGTAAAATATGATTTTGCTTTGTTTGGCTTAGGCGTTGAAAGAGTTTATTGAATTTTATTTTAAATACTTTCCTTAGTCCACCCGGTTTTTTATTGAAGAGTTTAGATTTTAGTATGAACAAGGTCTTTAAAAGAAGACTTTTAGTTTTTTTTATTTTGCAAGGCCATTCAAAATAAAAAAAAAAATCCGAAAATTATGTATTTACGAAAAACTAATTTAGATATGTAAGATTCTAACCAAGGCGGTAAGGAATATATTACAAAAAATCAAAGCTTTAGCAAACCATTGAAATTTATATATAATGTCCTTTTGCAGAGAGGATAAAAATAATGGTATCGGTAACCTCATAAACGAGTCTGTGTTCACGGTTTATTCTCCCTAGAACAAGATCCTGTGAGTGAGTGTTTGAGTGGCTCTGGCTTTTTTGTTCCCGTAAAAGGATGTTCGGATAATTCTTCCAAAAGAGTTAGCATTTTATAGATTACGGCTTTGTTGTCTGCCTTTTTGAGGAAAGAAACATCCTCATTTGCCTAATCGGTAAAATCCAGTTGGTAAGGCATTATAAACCTAAAAATTGTTTCAAACCCTCTTTCTTAATCCTTGTTGCCTTACCATTTTTAACCTGTTGTCTGCTTTCCTCTATTTTGGCGACAAATTCTGGGCTATAACTCTCTTCCTTAGTTACCTTGAACTCAATTTTGAGTGCCTGCATAAAAGCCTTAAGAGCAGAAACCTGCTCATTAGTTTAAGGGTGTGCAATAAATAAATCTTGAGTAGCCATACTGTTGTTTTACTTTTGAGTTTATTTGATTTTACAAGGGATCTAAAAAATTAAAGCTATTGTTTATTTCTGTTTTTTCTATATTAAGCAGTGTTTTGTTCACTCTAATAATTGGTTCTTGAGAACGCAAAAACAAGAAGGGAGGTATATGGCAGAAAGCTTTTTTTTTATAAAAAATTGCGTTAAGGATTGTAGCGGCATCCTTTTTCCCTTAATCCTCTTTTGGTAAATAATAGCTGGGGTTGTGGGGAAAAAGATAAAGCGGAAAGCCAGCCCGAACGCCAAAAAAAAAAAATAAAAAATTCTCGAAAGTTCCAAATCCAAAAAAATTAATTGCTTGTAATCAATTATGGAATATCAAAATATTCTTACCTATTTATTTAGATAATAATTTCAATAATGGAAATTTCTACAAATAAAATATATAATTCTTTCAAAAATAAATAACCAATATGGTTTAGCCTAAAAAATCAATATTTCTTTTTAACCCAATAAATTTGGTGCGCTTTACAGCCGAGGATTTAAAAAGTTTAGAAAATACATCATCCGTAATTTCTTGCCAATCGTTTTTGGTCATTTGCAATAAATCGGGATGGGGCAAAAATTCTTCTACTTTATGTGGCACAGCAAACCTGTTCCATGGGCATACATCTTGGCATACATCGCAGCCAAACATCCAATTATCCATTTTCCCTTTAAAACTATTGGGTATATTATCCTTTAACTCGATGGTTAAATACGAAATACATTTAGAGGCATCAACCACGTAAGGAGCAATAATTGCTTCGGTTGGGCAGGCATCAATACATTTGGTACAAGTTCCGCAATGGTCGGTTTCGAAAGCCATGTCGTAAGCAAGTGGCAAATCGATAATTAATTCGCCAATAAAAAAAAACGAGCCGGCGTTTTTATTAATTAAGTTGGTATGTTTCCCTTGCCAGCCCATTCCTGCTTTTTGAGCCCAAACCTTATCTAATACTGGTGCCGAATCTACAAATGCCCTACCATCAACTTCGCCAATATGTTCGTTAATGTATTGCAACAATAGGCTTAGCTTTTCTTTAATTACAAAGTGATAATCGGTACCATAGGCATAAGTTGAAATTTTGGGTGCTGTGGTATCCAAAGGTTTATCATTGGTAAAATAATTAAGTGCTACCGAAATAACAGACTTTGCATTATCAACCAAAAGCCTAGGGTCTAAGCGCTTATCGAAATAATTTTCCATATAGCTCATTTTCCCGTTGTATTTATTTCGCAACCAAGTATCAAGTTGGGGTGCTTCATTTTCTAAAAAAGTTGCTTCGGCTATGCCACAAAATAAAAAACCCAAGCGTAGTGCTTCGGCTTTTATCATTTGGGCGTGTTGCTCCTTATTCATAATTTAGATTGGAAATTTGGCTGGTTGTGTAACAAAAATCAGTGAAAGCTAACCCAATATACTGTGTCCCATTCTATCACGTTTGGTTTTTAAATATATTTCATTATGTAAGTTTGATGGTATTTCGATAGCTACGTTTTCAACAATTTCTAATCCATAGCCAATTAAGCCTGCTCTTTTGGTGGGATTATTGCTCATCAAGCGCATTTTTTTAACATTAATAGCTCGTAATATTTGTGCACCAATGCCATAATCTCGTTCGTCCATTTTAAAACCGAGCGCAATGTTGGCATCAACGGTATCCATTCCTTGCATTTGTAAATTATAAGATTTTAGCTTGTTAATTAGTCCTATGCCTCGTCCCTCTTGGTTCATATAAACTATCACACCTTTGCCTTCTTTTTCTATCATTTGCATTGATGTATGTAGCTGTGGACCACAATCGCATTTACACGAACCAAAAATATCGCCAGTAATACATGAGCTATGCACCCGCACCAATATAGGCTCATCATCGGCCCAATTTCCTTTTATCAAAGCTAGGTGGTTTTCGCCTGTATTTAACTGAGTAAAAGCCACCATTTTAAAATCGCCCCATTGGGTAGGTAAATCTATGGTAACTTCTTTTTTTACCAACGACTCGGTTTGTAAACGATAAGTAATTAAATCTTGGATAGAAATAATTTTCATATCAAGCTGTTTAGCTAGCAATTGTAAATCTGGCAAACGAGCCATTTCCCCGTCCTCGTTCATAATTTCGCATATAACTCCAGCAGGTTCAAAACCAGCCAATAAAGCTAAATCTATAGCAGCTTCGGTATGCCCTGTTCTGCGCAAAACACCACCATTTTGTGCTATAAGCGGGAAAATATGGCCCGGCCTGCCTAAATCATTTGGAGTTGTGTCTTTGTTAATCAAAGCCATAATGGTTTTCGATCTATCGGTGGCCGAAATTCCTGTGGTACAACCATTGCCAATTAAATCTATAGAAACCGTAAAATTGGTTTCGAATGTGGCGGTATTTTTACCAACCATTAATTCTAGATTTAAGTCTTTACATCTATCCTCCGTAAGGGGAACACATATTAGCCCACGACCAATTTTGGCCATAAAGTTTACCACTTCGGGTGTTGCATTAGCAGCTGCGGTTACAAAATCTCCCTCGTTTTCACGGTCTTCATCGTCCACCACTATAATCACTTTACCTGCTTTTATATCTTCAATAGCCTCTTCAATACGGTGAAACATATGCAAAAAATTTATTTGTAATTAAAAATAAGTAGTAAAATTTATTCATAATTATACGTTACAAAATTAACTTTTTTAATGGTTTTTTGTTTTTTAAAATAAATCGATATTTATCAAACAATAGCAAGTTTTTTAAACCATCATTTTTTACTAAACAATCTATACCAAAAATCCTACCAACGAATTTAAAACCTATAAAAAAAAACTACCTTTGCACTATGCAACAAAAAATTATTATTCTGGATTTTGGCTCACAATACACACAATTAATAGCCCGCAGAGTGCGTGAGTTAAATGTATTTTGCGAAATCCATCCGTTTAATAAAATACCTGTGATAGGCAGCGAAGTTATGGGAGTTATACTTTCGGGCAGCCCATCATCGGTAAGGCAAACTGATGCACCAGAAATAGATTTGTTACAATTTCATAAAAAATTACCTTTATTAGGAATATGTTATGGAGCACAATATATTGCTCAAAAAATGGGTGGCAATGTTGCAGCATCGCAAATTAGAGAATATGGAAGGGCCAATTTACAATTTGCAAAATCGTTAAATCCGCTAATGCGGGATATTCCTTCCGATTCGCAAGTGTGGATGTCGCATGGTGATACAATAAAAAATATACCAGCCGATTTTGAAATTATCGGCAGTACAGATACCGTTGAAGTTGCAGCCTATCAAATAAAAAATACCCAAACTTATGGCATACAGTTTCATCCCGAGGTTACCCATAGCAACGATGGTAAACAATTGCTGTCTAATTTTTTAATAAATATATGTGGCTGCCAACAAGATTTTACACCCGATGCCTTTGCCGATGAAACTATTGCCACATTAAAACTACAATTAGGAAATGATAAGGTTGTTTTAGGCTTATCGGGCGGTGTAGATTCGTCGGTTGCAGCCCTACTTTTACATAAAGCCATTGGTAAAAACCTATACTGTGTTTTTGTAGATAATGGCTTGCTGCGTAAAGACGAATTTGAATCAGTTTTGAATGATTACCAACATCTAGGTTTAAACGTAAAAGGTGTAAATGCCAAGCAAAAGTTTTATGCTGCTTTGGCAGGATTAAGCGACCCAGAGCTTAAACGTAAAGCTATCGGTAGGGTTTTTATTGAGGTTTTTGATGAAGAGTCGCACATGATTACCGATGTAAAATGGTTGGCACAAGGAACTATATATCCTGATGTTATTGAGTCGGTATCGGTAAACGGCGGACCATCGGCAACCATTAAATCGCACCATAATGTAGGCGGTTTGCCCGATTTTATGAAATTGAAAGTTGTAGAGCCTTTAAAAACTTTGTTTAAAGATGAAGTACGCCGTGTAGGGCGAGCATTACAACTGCCCGAAAATATTTTAAACCGCCATCCTTTCCCTGGGCCTGGTTTGGCTATTCGTATTTTGGGTGATATTACTCCCGAAAAGGTTGCCATATTACAAGCCGCCGATTTTATTTACATTGATAACCTTAAAAAAAGTGGTTGGTACGATAAGGTTTGGCAAGCTGGCGCTATTTATTTACCTGTACAATCGGTAGGCGTTATGGGCGATGAACGAACTTACGAAAACGTAATTTGCTTGCGAGCAGTAGAATCGGTTGATGGAATGACTGCCGACTGGAGCCACTTACCTTACCCATTATTAGCAAAAATATCCAATGAAATTATTAATAACGTTAAAGGAATTAACCGTGTGGTGTATGATATTAGTTCGAAACCGCCAGCAACCATTGAGTGGGAATAATTTATTATTGTTTTTAAGTTTTATGGTAATTTTGGGTGCTTGCTCGCCCAAGGTTATTGCACCTGTAAAACCGCCAGTAACGCCACCAATAGTTCAAAAGCCAAAAGAAAAAATACCTGAGGTAATAAAACCAGTTGAAAAACCAGCAGAGGTTAAAATTGTTGCTAAAAAACCTACGGTTATTTCGTTGTTACTGCCATTTGGTTTAGATAATATAGCTATTTCTACAGCAACCTTAAAACAAATTTCTAGCGCTAATTTAGCCTTAGATTATTACCAAGGCTTTAAAATGGGTTTAGATTCCGTTGCGTTTTTAAATAATTCTAATTTTATACTCCAAGTTTATGATTGTGGCAATAATGTACAAAAAAACAATGCTTTAATGCTAAATAAGGAAATTAAAAATTCCGATTTAATTGTTGGTCCTGTTTTTCCAAGTACTGTAAAATCATTTACTACTTTCATTAAAAGCCTAAAAATTCCTGTAGTATCGCCGCTAGCACCTACCAACCCAAATTTATATAGTAACCCCTATTTAATTACGGTAAATAATACATTAAACCAACATGCTTATGTTGCAGCAGCTTTTATTAAAAATACGTTAAAACCTAAAAAAGTTTTGCAGATACGCAGCGGACAAGCCGAAGAATATAAATATGCCAACCCATTTAAAAAAGGGATGGATAGTTTGGCAAAAGGTTTACCATTTTCTGAAGTGGGAATAAAAGCCATAGGTTATAAAAATATTAGCCAATACTTAAACCCTAAAGGCTTAAACGTAATTGTATTGCCATCAACCGATGAAACATTTTTAGAGGCTGTTTTAAAAGAATTAGATAAACTTTCGCTTACGTTTGATATAGCCGTTATTGGCCATCCAAATTGGGAAAAAGCCAAATTTTTGAATATTGAAACTTTGCAACGCTTAAATACTTATATAACTTCATCGTACCATATAAATTATAAATCGTCAATTGTTGCTGCATTTATAAAAAACTATCATCAAAAATATAGTGTAGAACCATCGGAGTATGCTTACAAGGGTTTCGATACTGGTTTTTTTATGGCTAGTTTAATGGCTAATGAAGGTAATGATTATTTTTTAGCCATAGAAAAAAAATCATTTACCGGGCTACATAACCAATTTCAATTTATCAAAGATAAAAAAAATGGGTATTTTAATGCCGATGTTATGGTGTTGAAATACAAAGATTTTGAACTTGTAAAATCAAACTAAATGAAAGCTATTCATCAGTTAGCCACGTTTAAAAATTTACTAGCTCAATACGATTTTGCGCAACCACTAAACAGATTTTTAGCTATCTATTATCGCCAAAACAAACAAATGGGTAGTACCGATAGGCGCATAGCCACACGGTTAATGTACAATTACTTTAGGTTAGGCAATATTTTAATTAACGAAACCATAGAAAACAGATTAGTAATAGCCGAACTACTTTGCAATAACCAACCCAACTCGTTTGTATGCCATTTTAAAACCGATTGGGAAAAGGTTTTTAGTTATAGTTTGGGCGATAAAATAAATTTTTTAAAAAAGCATTTCGAAGGGTTTAATATTGAGGATGTTTTTATTTTACACCAACAGTTAAGTGCCGATATTGATAAAACAGCATTTTGCAATTCGTTTTTTACACAACCCGATTTATTTATCAGAGCAAAAAAGGGACATGAGAAAGCTGTAATTAAACTTTTATTAGCAAACAATGTTATTCATAAAGTTATTGATACGCAAACCATAGCTTTACCCAACGGCATAAAAATTGATGATATTTTAACCGATAAATCTATGTATGAAGTGCAAGATGTATCGTCGCAAGCGGTTGGTAAGTTTTTTAAACCTCAAAAGTGGGATAAATGGTGGGATTGTTGTGCCGCATCGGGCGGAAAATCGTTGCTATTACATGATGAAGAGCCTGATATAAAACTTGTTGTTTCCGACATCCGCGAAAGCGTATTACTAAATTTAGACGAACGGTTTAAAACAGCCGGCTTGCGTAATTACCAAAAAAAAATACTTGATTTAACTTTAAACCCGGCTCCATATATTCATAATTACGTTTTTGATGGGATAATATTTGATGCTCCTTGCAGTGGCAGTGGTACTTGGAGCCGCACTCCCGAAATGCTACATCAATTTGAGGAACATAAAATTAATTTCTACAGAGATTTACAACGACGTATTGCTACCCAAATTATTCCTTATTTAACAACGGGAAAACCACTTATTTATATTACTTGTTCGGTTTTTAAAGAAGAAAACGAAGCACAAGTTGCATGGCTACAAACCCAATTTGGGTTAATTTTAGAAAGTTCGCAAATTATAAAAGGCTATAATTTAAAAGCCGATACAATGTTTGTAGCTAGGTTAATAAAAAATTAGGATGAGTTTTATTTAAACCTTGTTTCAACTTTAAAAACTACTGCATCCCAAAAAAGCAATTTTTGTTTTTTTTTAATTTTATAGCCAACATTGGTACGGTAGAATAAATTTTCCCAACTTTCGAAAATATAGTTTTTTTGATGGTTGATAATAGTAACGCTTACAGGTTTTTTATTTACCATATTAATGATAATGCTGCGGGTTTTTAAATCCGCAACTTTAGCCGTGTAGGTAATATTTAAGGCTGTACTATCTATGCTGTAACTGTTTTTCCAGGCTGATTTATTAATGTCGGAATTTGTAAAAAGGGAAAATTCGGTTTCCCAATTGTTTATTTTAATTTGTTTTTTTTCAGCTTTATTATTTATCCAAACAGTTTTATTTATGGTGGGATTTTTAGTATTTAATTTTATTGTTTCTCCTTCAAAAAAAGTTTTGATGTCGAAATAATACATATCACTATTTGCGGATTTTGAGGCGCTTTTTATGCATCCCCCGTTAAGGGAAAACAATATAAAAGCAATAAAATAAAAATAAATCTTCATTTTAAACCAACACGTTTCCACCCATTTCAACTGGTGCACTAAGTCCCATTATTTTTAAAATAGTAGGGGCAATGTCACCCAATTTACCATCATTAACATGCTTATAATCAGTATCAATAACTATACACGGCACTAAGTTGGTGGTATGCGCTGTATTGGCCGAACCATCGGCGTTTACCATAAAATCGGCATTGCCATGGTCGGCAATTATTATAAATGAATACCCGTTTTTTTGCCCAGCTTCTACCACTGCTTTCGCACAAGCATCGACTGTTTCTACAGCTTTTATGACTGCATTAAACACGCCGGTATGGCCAACCATATCGGGATTGGCAAAGTTTAAACAAATAAAATCGGCCCAACCATTTTCTATTTCGGATATTATCGCCTCTTTAATTCCATTGGCACTCATTTCGGGTTGCAAATCGTAGGTTGCTACTTTAGGCGATTGTACCATAATTCTTCGTTCGTTAATAAATTCTTTTTCTCTGCCTCCCGAAAAAAAGAAGGTTACATGAGGATATTTTTCCGTTTCGGCAATACGAATTTGGTTTTTATGGTTACGCTCTAATACCTCGCCCAGCGTATTTACTAAGTCGTCTTTGGTAAATACTACATTTACGTTTTGGTAAGTATCATCGTAGGTTGTCATGGTTATATAATGAAGTGGGAGTTTCTTCATATCATAATCGGGGAAATCTTTTTGTGATAAAGCTTGGGTAATTTCTCGGCCACGGTCGGTTCTAAAATTAAAGCATATTACTACATCGTCGGCTTGTATCAATCCTTCAGTATCAATAACCATTGGCTGCATAAATTCATCGGTTATGCCATTGGTGTACGATTTTTTAATTGATTCGTAAACGTTAGCACTTGTTTCTCCAATTCCATTTACCATTACATCGTAAGCTAATTTTACACGTTCCCAGCGGTTGTCTCTATCCATGGCATAATAGCGGCCAATAACAGTTGCTATTTTTACTGATGTATTTTGTATATCGTTTTGTAATGTTTCAATATAGGTTAAACCTGAGTTTGGGTCGGTATCGCGGCCATCTAAAAAGGCGTGGATGTATATATTTTGGAGTCCGGCATTTAATGCAGCAGTATAAAGTCCTTTAACATGCAAAGTATGCGAGTGTACGCCACCATCGCTTAATAAACCCATTAAATGCACTTTTTTATTATGGGTTTTAGCATAATTAAATGCGTTTTGTAAAGTGGGATTTGTATTAAAATCACCCTCTTTTACGGCTTTATTTATCCTCCCCAGTTCTTGGTAAACTACACGGCCAGCACCTAAGTTTATATGGCCTACTTCCGAATTACCCATTTGCCCATCGGGTAAACCTACATTTTCACCCGAAGCTTGTAGTTTAGAATTGGGGTAATGCGCTAAACAATAATCAAAAAAAGGTGTATCGGCGGCAAGTACCGCATTCGAAGCATCATTATTACCATATCCCCAGCCATCTAAAATAAGCAGAGCAACTTTTTTATTTTCCATAATAAAAATATAACTAAGGCAATTTATACCTACTGCTGCAAATATAAAATAATACTTATTGGTAGTTTTTTTAAAATGTAAATAATTTTTTTGGGAAGTTATTGATTCCGATAGCTATTTGGAGTAGGGAGTTAATTTAAGGAATTATTATTATATAATTAAATTGCCCGAAGCCCGTTACCCAAAGCCCGAAGCCCGAAGCCCAAAAGCCCGAAGCAAACCTAAACCGCTGCTACAAACAACATGCTTAACGAATTTACACAATGTCTTGTATTTTTTGGGGTAAAACTCTCGCCTTCAAATACATGGCCTAAATGCCCACCACAATTTGCACACACAATTTCGGTACGGCGGCCATCTTTATCGGGTACACGTTTTACTGCACCAGCAATTTCGTCATCGAAACTTGGCCAACCGCATTGAGAATCAAATTTATCGGCAGATGTGTATAAAGGGGCGTTGCACTGGCGACAAATATAAGTTCCTGCACTTTTTAAGTTGGTATATTCGCCAGTAAAAGGGCGTTCGGTACCTTTGTGTAATAGGATATTTTTCTCTTCTGGAGTAAGCTTGTTTAAGGGCATAATTATTTCGTTTTTGACTTATTTAATGGCAATTTTTATTCCAAAAAATTAAACATATAACCTCAATTAAGAAAAAAAGTTTGTAACAAAGTATAATATTGGCATTAATTTTGGAGTTATTCTATTTAAATATAAATATGAAAACGATAAAAAATACCGCATTTTTCGCTCTAATTTTTATTAGCGGAAATTTAATGGCGCAATCTAAAGATGGCGTTAAAATTGGAATTAATGCAGGAGTTAATCTATCTTCATTTGCTTTATCGGGAAGTGACAATGATAGTGAAATGAAAGATGCAATTAAACCATTAACAAATTTTAGTTTTGGCGGTTATGCAAGTATTCCTGTATCAGGTAAATTCTCGGTACAAGCTGGTTTAAATTTAAGTGGCAAAGGGACTAGAGCAGAAGCAACTGTAACAGATCAATTTGTCACAGTAACTGGAAAAAGGAAAACTCCAATTATGTATGTTGAAGTACCTATTAATGCAGTATTTAATTTTGGTGGCTTTTACGTTGGAGCTGGCCCTTATGTAGGTTATGGCATAGCGGGTAAAACTAAAACAGATTTAAGTATAAATGGGCAGAATATTCCAGAGTTATCTGAACCAGAAAGAGATTTAAAATTTGGTAGTGGAGAAGACGATGATTTAAAACCGTTTGATTTTGGTGCTAATATTTTGGCTGGTTACAGGTTAAGTAACGGTATAAGTTTTGGTCTTAATTATGGATTAGGTTTAGCAAATATTGAGGCTCAAAAAACCCCAAATAGCAAAACAAGCAATAGAGTAGCCTCTTTTTTAGTAGGCTTTTCTTTCTAATAAATATTTTTAATTTACAAAAAACCGATAGAGTTTATCGGTTTTTTTTTGTCAAAATTTTTACTTTTTTTAAATAATTATACTAAAAAAGTTTAGCATTCATCAATCAAAATAACGCCAAAAATTTTTTTGCATTTATTAAACAATAGGCTTATGTTGTGGTACATTATTTATCAAATTTAATTCAATGAGAAAAATTTATCTTTTAATACCTATACTGTTTTTTTTCAATACATTACAAGCACAAACAAATAAAATTAAGTACAGTGTAAAAGGTGGGCTTAGTTTAGTCAGTGTAGCACTAAGCGGTAGCTTTGTAACGCAAAATATTAAAAATGGTGTTAGCAATGTTACCACATTTTATGTTGGTGGCTTTGCCGAGTTGCCCATAAGCAATTATTTTTCGCTACAATCTGGCCTTAGCCTAAGTGGGAAAGGCAGTAAAAGCGATATTACAGTTCCCCAAACTATACCTTTTTTTGGTTTAATTGATGCGAATTACAAGCGTGAAACTAATATAATGTATGTTGAAGTACCTTTAAACTTACTATTTAATTACAAAAACTTTTACGTTGGTGCTGGCCCGTACATTGCATACGGCGTTGCTGGTTACGAAAAAGTAAATGTTACAACCGATATTTCGGGTACGCCTTTTCAATTACTCACACCTAAAGATGGTAATGTAAAATTTGGAGAAAACGCGGGAGAAATTACTCCTTATGATTTTGGTGCAAATTTTTTATTAGGCTACCAATTAAAAAACGGATTTAATTTAGGTTTAAATTATGGGCTTGGTATCGGTAAAACCAACATTATATCTGGTTACGATGTTAAAGCAAGCAACAGGGTTTTTTCTGTGTTGGTAGGCTATAGGTTTTAAATCCTCTAGCCACCAAAGGGGGAAATGCATGAATATTTTTCCCCCTAACCCCCAAAGGGAGGAAATACATGAATACTTAATACAAAAGCTTGTTTGGTTTTTAATCTCCTAAAAAATTAATTTTCGATATCTAAAAAATGGTGAACACCTTTAAATGGTAAGTCGAATGCCGAAGCAACGGCTCGGTGAACTATTTCGCCTTTTACAATATTTAATCCTTTTAAAAGTTCGTAACTATCTAAACATGTTTTTTTCCAACCTTTATCGGCCAGTTGTAAAATGTATGGAAGCGTACAATTGGTAAGTGCCGTAGTAGATGTAAACGGTACAGCACCCGGCATATTGGTTACGCAATAATGTAAAATACCATCAACTATATAGGTAGGATTTTCTAAAGTTGTAGGTTTACAAGTTTCTATACAACCGCCTTGATCTACCGATACATCAACAATTACAGTCCCTGGCCGCATTAATTTTAGCATATCCCGGGTTATTACTTTAGGGGTTTTTGAACCTGCTATAAGTACCGCACCAACTATTAAATCGTGGGTACCAACCAAGCGGCGTATATTATATTCGCTAGAAAACATGGTTACAACATGTGGGGGTAACACATCGTTTACATATCTTAATCGTTGTAAATCGGTATCTAAAATGGTTACATGTGCCCCTAAACCCGCAGCCATTTTGGCTGCCTGTACACCTACAACGCCTGCCCCAATAATTAATACTTTGCCAGGCGTTACCCCTGGTACACCACCTAATAAAATACCTCGGCCCATAACGGGTTTTTCTAAATATCTTGCGCCTTGTTGTATGGCCATACGACCCGCTACTTCGCTCATGGGGACTAGTATGGGCAATGTTTTATCGGTTTTTTCGACAGTTTCGTACGCTAAGCATATTGCGCCGCTATCTATCATGGCATTGGTAAGTTTTAAATCGGAAGCAAAGTGAAAAAAGCAAAACAATAATTGATCTTTTTTTACTAAATGAAGCTCTTTACCAATGGGTTCTTTAACTTTAACAATCATTTCGGCAGTTGCCCAAATTTCTATTTCATCTAATACAACTTTAGCACCTACCTCTTCATAATCTTCGTTTCTAAAACCACTTGCCGCTCCCGAATGTGTTTCGATAATTACCTTATGCCCTCTTCTAATAAGTTCGTGGGCACCTGCAGGAGTTAAGCCAACACGGTTTTCATTGTTTTTTATTTCTCTAGGTACACCAATAATCATAATTTGATATTTATAAAGTATGGTTTAATTTTTTACTAATTTAATAAAGTATTTGAATAATTTATATGAGTATCAAAATTTTTTTAGACTTTTTTAATTTAGTTGATTTGTAAAATCGAAATCAATTAAAAATGATTAATTAATTTCAAATTCTATTTTTGTAGTATAATTTATTTATGATATGATAGCTGACCAACAAAAAGAAGTTCCCAAAAATTATACATTTCCGCCCGAATGGGCACCACATGAAGCTACATGGCTAACTTGGCCACATAAAGAGGCTAGCTGGCCGGGTAAATTAACAGCTATTTATGCTCCTTACTGCAAGTTTATAGCTATTTTGACACTAAGTGAAAAAGTTCGTATAAATGTTGTGGATGAAGAAATGAAAATTTTTGCTTTGGCGCTGATAAAAAAAACCGAAGCCGATTTATCTAAAATTGAATTTTATTTTAATGCCAGTAATGATGCTTGGTGTCGCGACCATGGACCAGCTTTTTTAATAAATCATAATACACAAAAAAAAGCTATAGTAGATTGGGGTTTTAACGCTTGGGGCGGAAAATATCCACCGTTTGATTTAGATGATGTTATTCCAACTAAAATAGCGCAACATTTTAACCTTCCATTGTACTTACCAGATATTATCATGGAAGGTGGCTCGGTAGAGTTTAACGGTGCTGGTACAGTACTAACTTCAAAAAGTTGTTTGTTAAATAAAAATCGAAACCCACATTTAACTAAGGATGAGATTGAAGATTATTTAAAAAACTTTTACGGGATACAACAAATATTATGGGTGAGTGATGGCATAGTTGGCGACGATACCGATGGCCATATTGATGATACCGTACGATTTGTAAACTATAATACTGTTTTAACTGTGGTTGAGGATGATGTACATGATGCCAATTACCAATTATTACAAACTAACTTGCTTGAGTTAAAAGCAATGCGTTTACCTGATGGACAGCCACTAAATATTATTGAATTACCTATGCCAAGTGCTGTTGAATATGAGGGTGTTAGGTTGCCTGCTTCGTATGCTAATTTTTACATAAGCAATGCACATGTAATTGTACCTACTTACCGTTGTGCAAAAGATGCTGTTGCTTTAAAAATTATTGCCACTTGTTTCCCCGAACGAGAAGTGTTAGGCATTGATTCAACCGATATAATTTGGGGCTTAGGTAGTTTTCATTGTTTAAGCCAGCAGGAACCGCTTTAGATTTTTTATTTGTGATTGGGGATTTTTGATTTAATAATAGGAGTTTGATTTGTGATTTTTGATTGGGGATTTATGATTGGAGAGAAACTGATTTGTGATTTTGAATTTTTGATTTAGTGGTTAAAACTGATTTTTGATTGGGATTCAAGTGATGAATGCAAATTGGATAAACCAAACAATTTTTGAGTGACCTTTGATATCCTTGGCGTGGTACTTATTTTAACCGCAAAGAAAAAAAACGCAAAGTTCACAAAGCTAGAAGTGTAAAATTTTTTGTGTATTTAATTAAAAAAGATTGGATACAAAATTTTAATCGGCATTATTTTTAATGCTTTTTACACTTTTGGATGCGGTGAAAATTGAGTTACTAATTTAACTTCTTAATTGATTTTTGAATTTTTACTTTAGAAAACCACTAGCCTAACTTTCTAAACCCGATTGTAACGAAAAGCCCGAAGTGAGATGGGTGAGAGCGTTTTGGGCGGACTTGTAGTGGAAAGCGGGGCTAGCCAATGGTTTGAAATGCTAGCCTTGCTTTTCCAAAAAATAGAGAAATTATTTTGCTTAAACTAACTCCTCGTTTACTTCATTTTCTTGTAATTCGTAACTTTCAATTGGCGGACAAGCACATATTAGTGTACGGTCGCCATAGGTATCGTTTACCCTAGCAACCGAAGGCCAAAATTTGAATTGTTTTACATAAGGTAGCGGGAAAGCGGCGGTTTGGCGACTATATGGATAATCCCAATTTTCTGCAGCAATTGTTTCTGCCGTATGTGGTGCGTTTTTTAAAGGGTTATTTAACTTATCGATTGTATGGTTTTCGATTGCCGAAATTTCTTTGCGAATGGCTATCATGGCATCGCAAAAGCGGTCGAGTTCATGTTTAGGTTCCGATTCGGTAGGTTCGATCATTAAAGTTCCAGCAACGGGAAACGAAACTGTGGGGGCATGAAACCCATAATCCATTAATCGTTTGGCAATATCGCTTACCTCAACCCCAAAAGATTTAAACGAACGGCAGTCCAAAATCATTTCGTGGGCACAACGACCATTCTCACCAGTGTATAAAATAGAATAATATTTTTGCAAACGGGCTTTAATGTAATTCGCATTTAAAATGGCTATTCGGGTAGCGTTGGTTAAGCCTTCGGCACCCATCATAGCAATATACGCATGAGAAATTAATAGTATGGAAGCCGAACCATAAGGTGCTGCCGAAACTGCCGAAATAGATTGTGAAGTACCTAAATTTACTACATTATGGCCAGGTAAATAAGGTACTAAATGTGCTGCAACCCCAATTGGTCCCATGCCTGGGCCGCCGCCACCGTGTGGTATGCAAAAGGTTTTATGCAGGTTTAAGTGGCATACATCGGCACCTATTATGGCGGGTGAAGTTAGGCCTACTTGGGCATTCATATTAGCTCCATCCATATATACTTGTCCGCCGTGTTGGTGTACCAAATCGCATATTTGAATTATAGATTTTTCGAAAACACCATGTGTAGATGGGTAGGTTACCATTAAACAAGACAAATTTCGGGAATGCTGGATAATTTTTTCTTGCAAATCGTTTAAATCAATATTTCCCTGTTCGTCGCATTTGGTTACCACTATTTGCATGCCTGCCATAGCTGCCGATGCCGGGTTAGTACCATGTGCCGATGAAGGAATTATGGCAATATTTCGGTTAAAATCGCCGCGATGATGATGATAAGCCCGTATAACCATTAAGCCAGTATATTCGCCTTGTGCGCCGGCGTTAGGCTGTAAACTCATTTCAGCAAAGCCCGTTATTTCGCTTAACCAAATATTTAATTGGCTAATAATTTCCATGTAACCACCTACTTGATTTACCGGTGCAAAGGGGTGTATGTTGCTAAACTGTGGCCACGTTACAGGTATCATTTCGGTTGTGGCGTTAAGTTTCATGGTGCAACTTCCCAAGGCTATCATAGAATGGCAAAGGGATAAATCTTTGGCTTCGAGGGATTTAATGTAACGTAACATTTCATGCTCGGAATGGTAACTATTAAAAACAGGATGCTTTAAATAGGTTGATTGACGTTGCAGCTGGACAGGAACATTAGTATAAATATTTTGCTGCATTTCCCGAAAGGCAATATCATTTAAGGTTTTTCCTTTTACTTTGGCAAATAAGCGCACAATGTTTTCAATATCTGCTAAACGTGTAGTTTCATTAATGGCTATGCCTACCAAGTTACCATTGTAATTAAAGTTAATATCGTTGTTTAAAGCTTCGGAATGTATGGGGTTGGTTAGCACACCTAAATCCAGCAATAGCGTATCAAAAAATACATCATTTTTTTGAGTATAACCCAAAGCGGTTAATGCTTGGTTCAACAAAACGGTTAAGCCATGTATTCGGTTTGCAATTAACTTAATACCCTTAGGACCGTGGTAAGCTGCATACATACCCGCCATAATTGCCAATAAAGCTTGTGCGGTGCAGATATTAGAGGTGGCTTTATCGCGGCGGATGTGTTGTTCGCGGGTTTGCAATGCCATACGCAAGGCGTAATTGCCTTTTGCATCAATAGTTACACCGATAATGCGGCCAGGTAAACTACGTTTGTAAGCATCTTTGGTAGCAAAAAAAGCAGCGTGTGGACCACCAAAACCCATCGGAATACCAAAACGCTGGGTTGTACCTACCACAATATCGGCTCCCCATTCGCCTGGCGGAGTTAATAGTGCTAGGCTAAGTAAATCGGCGGCTACGGTAATTTTTATATTTTTTTGGTGTGCCTTTTCGGCGAAGGCTGAATAATCGTACACTTGGCCATTGCCAGCCGGGTATTGAATAATGGCACCAAACATGGCATCGGTTAATTCAACCGATTGGTGGTTACCAATTTGTAAAATTATACCTAACGGAGCCGAACGTGTTTTTAAGATAGCAATGGTTTGAGGAAAAACCTCGTCGGAAACAAAAAATATATTTGCATCATCGTTTTTGCGTAACGAATATTGCATAAACATAGCTTCGGCAGCAGCGGTGCCTTCATCTAATAACGATGCGTTGGCAATTTCCATCCCCGTAAGGTCGGTTACCATGGTTTGGAAATTTAGCAAAGCTTGTAAACGTCCTTGTGCAATTTCGGCTTGGTAAGGCGTGTATTGGGTGTACCAGCCTGGGTTTTCTAATATATTTCGTTGTATAACGCCAGGCAATATTACTTCATGGTAGCCTTGTCCTATATATGATTTAAAAACCTTGTTTTGATTGGCTAATAGTTTTAAGCTTTCGAGATAATCGAATTCACTTTTGGCAGCAGGTAAATTTAATGGCTGCTTTAAGCGGATATTTTCGGGCACAGTTTGGTTTATTAAATCATCTAAACTTGAGGCATTTACTTCGACCAACATTTTATCAATATCTTGTTGCGATGGGGCTATATGTCGGTTTTCGAACTGCTCTTGGTATGCGATGTTTAATTTCATGTTATTTACTGTTTTTAAAAATGCAAAAGTACAAAAAATGATTAATTTATTTATTTATAACCAATGCAATTGGCTATTTGTTTAGTTAGTTTTTTTAAAAAAGAGAATTACATTTTTAAAATTTCTAGTTAATAAACATTATAATAAATTAAGCTAAATTTGAAGAGAGCATATTCAGAAATAATAATGAAAATTTCGAAAATCAAAATTTTTTTAATCGTTTTATGTACACTTTCTTTTTCGTATATAAACACATTCGCCCAAGCTATAAACCGCTACAATCCTGATACCATGTTAACCGTGGTTTTAGATAAAGATGTTATTAAAACTGCCCGAGCCGGTTTATATGTCGAAGATTTTATAAACCAAATTATAAAAGATAGCAGTTTTTATGATGCCTTTAAAAACATGAAAAAGTATGCTTTTACAGCCGAAAATACGGTAGTAACTTACGATAGCAACAACAAAGTTAAAGGAAAAATTTATCGTAAAATAAGACACCTAAACGATAAAAAGGGACACAAAATGATTACTTTGGCTAATATAACATCGGGCGAATTATACAAACGGAATGGCAATTATAAATTATATTCGGTAGAAATGTTTGATTATATTTTTACAAACGCTTATAACTCTGATTTTAGTGAACCTAACTCAAACTCTTCTTTAGCTAAAATGGGGAAAAACGAAGGCTATAAAGAAAAACTTAAAACGCTTGTGTTTTCTCCGGGTAAACCGATAAAAGGCATACCATTTATAGCCAGTAAAACTCAAATTTTTGATGAAGATATGCGCAAAAATTATAATTACACTTTTGCTTCGGGAACTTATTTAGATTCGATACCCGTGTATAGATTTAAGGTATTGATGAAAACAGATATATCGGACTGGACAAAAGATGGTATTATGATAAAAGAACTAACTACTATTTTTGATAAACGTAATTTTCAGATACTGGGACGATATATTGATATGAAAATGGATAACATTGCATTTAGTTTTGATGTACAGATGAATATTGAGATGACCTATATCAAAGAAATATTATTACCAACTAAAATTAGTTATCAAGGCAATTGGGATATTCCTTTTAAGAAAGAAGAAAGAGCCAGTTTTTTAGTTTTGCACAAAGATTATAAGTTGGAATAAGAGGTTGAACTTAGAATATATTTACAAATAAAAATCGAATTAAAACTACATGATAGTTATAGATTAAAAAAAATCATGCGTATATTAAAAAACAACTTCTTTTTTAGAGTATTAATTTCAGTTGGTGTAATAATTATTAGTCAAACTATTATTCATTACTATTTATACCAATCAAAAGAAGATTCGAAAATTATAAACTTAGCTGGGCGACAGCGAATGTTAAGCCAAAAAATTAATTTACAATACCTCGAACTTTTAAATGGCGATACATTAAATAACGACATACAAAAAACTTTTAACGATTGGCAGCTAGTACATTATGCGCTTATTAATGGCAATAATGTATTAAACATAAAATCCATAAAAAATAAAAACATAAATGCACTCTTAGTAAAGCAAACTCCTAAAATATTATTGGCTGGCAAAATTTTGTTGCAAAAACCAAATTTATCCCAACTTAAAATACTTAAACAAAACCAAGCACTTTTTTTAACTGTTATGGAAGGTGTGGTTAATGATTTAGATAAGGAAGCAAACCAAAAACTTTTATTCATTATTTTTTTAGAGATTTTTTTGTTTTTGCTATCCTTAATAGTTTTTGGTGTTGCGGTTTTTGCTATTTACAGACCATTATTTCGAGAACAAAAATTAACGCTTAAAAAAGCAGAATTATCGGAAAATAAACTACAGGCAATTTTAAACAGTACAACCGATAGCAATTTTTTTATAAGTCCCGAATTCAAAATTATAAATTTTAATAACGCTTCTCAGCTAGGGGTTAAACAGTTTTATAATAAAGATGTAGCAATAGACCAAGATTTTAAACAATATGTGATAAAAGGAACAGAAGATATTTTTTACAAAAATTTTGCAATATGCCTAAAAGGTGAAATTGTAAGTAGCGAATCCAATTTGAATATATTCGGACTTAATGTTTGGTTTTGTAATACGTTTTTTCCTGTTTATGATAGTAAAAATAAAATAATTGGAGTATCGTTTAATTCAACAAATATCGATAAAAGAAAAAAAGCTGAAATAAAAGTACAAGCTCAATTAAAACAACTTAAAGAAATAGCTTGGCAACAATCACACCTTATTAGAAGCCCAATGGTTAATATAATAGGTTTAACAAACTTATTAGTTGATAATAAAAATGATTCGTCAACCGAGGAGAAAGATATTTTCGAAAAATTATTGCAAGAAGTTAATCGTTTAGATTATATAATTGCCGATATAGTAAAAAATACTATCAATACCTAAAACAAACAATTAATAAAGAAATTACCTATTTTAAGTTAAGTTATAGTACATGCCTACTCCAATCAACGAAACCGAAAGAATTAAAGCACTTAAAAGCTATAACATTTTAGATACTGTAAACGAAATAGAGTTTGATCGTTTTACGCAATTAGCGTCAGTAATATGCGAAGTGCCAATATCTTTAATTTCGTTAATAGACGAAAAAAGGCAATGGTTTAAATCTAAAGTTGGGATAGCTGTAAACGAAACCCCACGCGAATTGGCTTTTTGCCAACACGCAATAGTGGATAAAATTTTTTTTGAAATAGAAGACGCCACAAAGGACAGTAGATTTAAAAATAATTTACTAGTAACCAGCCAACCTTTAATTAAATTTTATGCTGGCTTTCCCTTAATTGATAATAAGGGTTATGCATTGGGAACGCTTTGTGTAATCGATCAAAAACCAAAATTACTTAATGATAATCAAAAAAAAGCATTAAAATTACTTGCCGAGGAAGTGGTATCGTTAATTATTGAAAGACGACAAAAGGAAGAAATAAAACACTTTGAAAAATTATTTCATCTATCAAATGATATGGTTTGTATAGCAGGTGTCGATGGTTATTTTAAAAAAATCAATCCCGCTTTTAACCATGTTTTAGGTTGGGATGATGAAACATTATTAAACACTTCTTATTTTGATTTTATATACCCCGACGATGTAGAACTCACGAAACAAGAATTACAAAAACTATACGCTGGCGAAAAAACAACAACCTTTGTACAAAGGTTTAAAATAGCCAATAATACATACAAATACTTACAATGGGTATGCACTCCCGAGCCCGAAACCGATAACATATTTGCCATTATCCGTGACATTACCAGCGAAAAACTTAAAGAAGAAAAATTAAAATTAAGCGAGAATAATTTTAAATCGTTTTTTAATAACTCGCAAGGCCTTATGTGTACGCATAACATGGAAGGTAAATTTTTAACCGTAAACCATGCAGGGGCTGAATTATTAGGTTATACCAAAATAGAAATTTTAAATCTTACTTTGTTTGATTTGGTTTTACCGCAACACCATTCGCAAACCAAAAATTACCTTCATGAAATTAAAAAATTTGGCGAAGCAAAGGGACTATTGTTAACCCATAATAAAAATGGATTGCCCAAAACTTGGATGTTTAATAACATTGTAGCCAATGATATAAATGGCGAAAAATATGTAATTGGTAACGCAATAGATATAACAGAAAGTCATCAATTAGAGCTTGACTTAAAAAAAACAAAAGATTTGCTAGAGCAAATTAGCCGTGTAGCTAATGTAGGTGGCTGGGAGTTAGATTTATTAACCAAGGAATTGTATTGGACTGATATAACAAAAAAAATACACGAAGTACCCACTACTTATTTACCCCAATTAGATACTGCAATAAAATTTTACAAACCTGGCAAAAACCAAACACTCATAAATAATGCTATAAATGAGGCTATTAAATTTGGCACATCATGGGTTTTAGAATTAATCATAATTACCCAAAGTGGTAAAGAATTATGGGTTAGAACTTTAGGGAGTGCTCTTTTGAAAAATGGTAAATGCATAAAATTATTAGGCGCTTTTCAGGATATTGATAAACAAAAGAAAACCGAACTAGCTTTAATTGCTAGCGAAAATAAATACAAGGCGTTTTTTAACAATTCGCCTATTGGTATTTCTATTGATACATTACAGGGAGGCCAGTTTGTAGAAGGTAATAATGCTTTTTTAAATATGATTGGCTTTACCGAAAAGGAATATAAAGCACTAAATTATAAGGCTATATCTAATAAAAACCATTTAGAAATAGAAAAATCATTAATAGAAATTTTAAAGCAAACTGGCAAATATGGGCCTTTCGAAAAAGAGTATATTCATAAAAATGGCAGCATTGTGCCCGTAGTTTTTAATGGCGTTACCTTTATCGACGAAAACGGAGAAAGTCTAGTTTACTCCACCATCGAAAACATTTCGGAAAGAAAAAATGCAGAGAAAATTCTTGAAAAGGAAAAAGATAAATTAACTGCGTTTGTAAGAAATTCGCCAGCAGATGTAGCCATGTTAGATTTAGATTTGGTTTATATTGCAACTAGCGAACAATATAAAACCACTTACAAAATACCGCTCACAAAAAATATTATTGGTTTGCCACATTACTCAGTATTAACAAATATTTCGGATGATTGGAAAAAATATCACCAATCAGCACTCAAAGGTCAAGTTACAAAAAAAGACGAGCATGTATGGAGACCCGAAGGGTGGGAAACAGATATGTACATTAAATGGGAAACCCGACCTTGGTACGATATAAATGATAAAATTGGTGGCATAATTTTATTTACGCAAGACATAACAGAAATTTGCCAACAAAAAGAGGAACTTAAACAAGCAAAAATTAATGCCGAACAAGCAAGCAGTGCAAAATCGGAGTTTTTGGCAAATATGAGCCACGAAATAAGAACCCCCCTAAACGGAATTATTGGCTTTACCGATTTGGTTTTAAAAACTCAATTAAATGAAACACAATCGCAGTACCTATCTATAATTAACCAGTCAGCAAACTCGTTGTTAAGTATTGTAAATGATGTTTTAGATTTTTCTAAAATAGAAGCTGGTAAAATGGAGTTAGATATTGTTAAATGTGATTTGCACCAATTAGCCACCGAAGCCATAGACACTGTAAAATACCAAGCACAAAGCGCAGGTTTAGAGGTGCTTTTAAATTTACCCCTAGAAAAAAAATCTATAATATTGGCCGACAGCGTACGCTTAAAACAAATACTTATTAACTTATTAAGCAACGCAGTAAAATTTACCAAAAAAGGAGAAGTTGAATTTAAAATAACGATTTTAAAAAAATCGGAAACCCACAAAACCTTTAGAATTGAAGTAAAAGATACAGGCATGGGCATAAGCCTCGAAAATCAAACTAAAATATTTGAACCTTTTTTACAAGAAGATACTACAACTACAAAAAACTATGGCGGTACAGGTTTGGGCCTAACCATATCTAATAAATTATTGGCTTTTATGGATAGCAAATTGCAACTTATAAGTGAACCTCAAAAAGGAAGTAATTTTTATTTTGATATAACTTTGCCTAGCGAAATTGGGCCAGTTGATGTTTGGGAACCTTTGCAAAATATTAAAAAAGCACTAATTGTTGATGACAATGCTAATAATCGATTGATTGTAAAAAGTATGCTTGCTTTACGCCAAATTGACACAACCGAAGCAGTAAATGGTTTAGATGCACTACAAATATTGGCCTGCGAAGATGTTAAATTTGATGTGATTTTAATGGATTACCACATGCCGTTTATGGATGGTATTGAAACCGTAAAAAAAATTAGAGAAAACTTTTACCAAACAACCAATATACAACCTATTGTACTATTATTTAGTTCGACCGACAGTGAAAAAATTAATACCGCTTGTACTGAGTTAAAGATTAAACAAAAACTTTTAAAACCTATAAAAATAAACGATTTGTATAACTCGTTAGCAAATCTAAGGGCTCCATATCCCCAATTTCAAAACCAATTAGTAACCGCCACTCATTTTAGTGAAATGATGGTTTTAATAGTTGAAGATAACCTTGTAAATGCGTTGTTAGCAAAAAGGATTATTAATAAAATTGCACCAGCAGCCAATATTGTAGAGCTTGTAAACGGGCTAGAAGCAGTAGAGTTTTGTAAACAAAATGTGCCCGATGTTATATTAATGGATATACAAATGCCAGTAATGAACGGCTACGAAGCAACAAAGTTAATAAGACAAAATATTAAAAACATAAGTACGCCCATAATTGCCCTTACAGCCAGAAATCTTAAAGGTGAAAAACAAAACTGCTTAAATGCAGGTATGTCTGATTTTGTTGCCAAACCCATAGTTGAAAATACTATTTTAGATTTATTTAATAAATGGCTGCCAATTAAAACCGAAAATGAAAGTATAAAAGATTTAAAAGATAGTAAACTGCAAGACACTAGCTTTGATGTTGCAGTAATTAAAAATTTTATTGGCGACGACGAAACTTTAATAGCCCAAGTTTTGCAATTAACCATTAAGCAATTATCTGAAGCATCGCAATTATTGGTTAAATTAATTGATAATAAAGATTTAACCGCATTAAATACATTAGGCCACAAATTATACGGTACAGCAGTTACTGCAGGTTTACCAAAACTAGCTATCTTAACCCGCGAATTAGAATACACAAAACAAATAAACAAACCTTTTGAAAAATTAGTCAATAATGTACAGGGAGAAATTGAGATTATTTTAAAAGAAATACAATCTTATTTGGCAAATTAATATTAATGTAATTAGCTAATTGGTTACAGAATTAATACTTAAATTATAAAATTTTTCGTTTAAAATACACTTATTTCATCGCAACAAATAGCTGGTTTTTTTCTGCTATTTATGCGCCATTCGGGCAATTGCTTGGGGCAAATTGCGGTTAACCGGATATACCTAGCTTCGGTTTTTAGTAATTCGAAATTTACTTTATTAATACTTGCAGTATAATCTTCATCGGTAGGTGCAAAGGTTTGTTTGCCAGCGGTTTTAAAATTTATCCCATCGGTTGATGTTTCTAAAACCACCTCTAAAGGTAAAAAAATATAATGTCTTGGGTCTAATAAAAACTGGGTTTGTATTTGGTTAAAGGTTTTTGATGTCCCTAAATCTAAAGTGGCTACCAAATTAGTGTTGTAAAAAAACAGCCAATTGTAACTAAAATCTATATATCCGTTTACATTATCAACCAGTGTTCGTTCTTTTTTTGAAGGAAAATCTATTATAAAAGGGAAAGCTAATTTCACATCGGCATTTAGGGCTTTGTTGGGTACAAAAGGTTTAGCAAAAATTTGTTCCCACTCGGCTAAGTAAGCTTCGGGTGTTTGCCCACTTTCGGCTAATTCGGTTACACCAGCCAGCTTACATTGGGCAACAAAATTTATTACTTTAGCTGGCCAGTTGGGTTTTATGGTTACTTTTTGGGTTTCTAAATCTTTTATTAAATAACCAAATTTCTCGAAACCGAAAAATTTTGATTGTTGTAAAACCACAAAATCTAAACCTAAGCGCACATTTGCCACATGTTGTAAAAGGGTAGGTTGGTTTTCAACTGCCTGTTCGGCTTTGTCTATTATTTGCGAATAAGTATCAATTAAAACTGGCGACAAATAGTCGGTGTAATTGTTTATCGGGTTACCATAAATATCTAAATTAGTTTTAGTTGAATGTAGGTTTTGTTGTAACTGGTTTAAATAATTGGCAATAAAAGGTGCTGCTTTACCATAAAAACCATTTAAAAAATCTTGTTTTATTTGGTCAATATTCTCATTTGGATTCCATAATAATTTGGCTTGTAAATAACTATTGTACTCGGCCATATCGCCATAAGTGTAGCCACTGCCTTGTTCAAACACGCCTTTAACATCGGCACTGGCCAAATAATTTAAGTTGGGTTTTAAATTATCGTAATTAGGGAACGGGCATAAATAATTGGTAAACTGTGTGCTATAATCCCACACAAAAATATTTTTGGTTAATGCAGCCCAACCCTTTAAATTTTTACGGAACGCAGCGGCACTTTCTTCGTTGGGTAATGGCTTGCTTCGGTAAGCATCAATGGTACTTAATATTGGGTAAACGTTTTTTAATGGTTTAGTTTTAGGGGGCTTTGCCGTATAAGTGTATGCCAGTGTGGTAAATATTTTTTCGGGAAACTGCTTGGCCACACTATTTACAAAACGTATAAGTGACCCTTGAGGTCCACCTTCTTCATCATCAATTTTTTTACAATTTGCGCAAGTACAAAAACCTTCATCGTCGTTTGCTGCAATAGACCAGTATTGCGCATCGGGGTTATCGGCTATAGCCAATTTAAAATACGCCACAGTTAATTTGTAAACTTCGGCACTGCTTAAACACAACTGCGTGGCTTGCCTTTGCCCGTTTACTAATGAAAAATAGTTGGGGTTGCTTTTAAAATATTTTTTTGGTGGGATGATTTTAAAAAACGAATGCCCCCATAATCCCCATAAATCTTCAAAGTTTTGTAGCTTGTGCCAGTCCATATATTCGGCATCTAGCGATGCAGGGTAATAGCTTTGCCTATACACAAATTGCGGGTTTTGCAAATCGAAAATTGGTAAAGTTATGCTAATTTGGCTTTCAGTTTTTATTGAGGTTGGTTGGTTAGCATATTTTTTACAACCTAAATAATTCTCTAAAAAATGGTAAACGCCATACACCACACCTTTGCCGCTGCCACCACAAATTAGTAAACTATTGATGTTGGTTGTAATAAAAAATCCATCATTTTTTATTTTGGTGGGATTGTAATTTTCTGCCGCTTGGGTACGCCCAATAAATATGGCTGTGTTTTTATCCCAATTTTTTTCGGTAGTAATGGGTAAGTTGGCCTTGCAAATTTGTTTTATATAGTTTTGTAAAATTACGGCTGCTTTTTGTTCGGCAATGGTGGCGTTTTTGGGTAAAATAATTTGTGTTTTAGATGCCGCATTTGCCACCAATACCAAAGTTTTTTGGTTCGCTATACAAGCATCCGCGTTAAGCGATAAAAGTAAAAGCATTATATAGGTTAATACTTTTTTCATTTACATTGATTTTAAAATTTGCGTAAAAAGGTAAAGTACAAATCGTATTGGTTGCGGAAATTGATATTATTAACTTTTTGGTTAATCCAATTGGCATTTACGCCTAATGCTGTTCGGTATTTAAAAGTTTTTTGGTAACCTGCACCTACATTACCACTGGCAACACCTTGTAAAGAAGGAAACTGAATAATTGTACTTACATCATCGGGCGAGTTACCTACCCCAGCAATAAATGATACAAACTCTTGCCCATTATTCATATAATGCCGACCAGTAAAATTAGCTACTTTATAAAAGTTTCTATTTTGGTCTCTCACTAAAAAGCCTCGTAAGTTAAACCAAAAATCTTTATAGGTTTTAGCTGCCGATAGCACAAAAGATGTGGCTGTAAAGTCTGTACTTTTAAAATAACGTAAGCCAGCTTCGCCTTCCCAAGTTTTGCTTAACATTCTAAAAGCCGAGTAACGCAATAATATTTGCGGAAAAATTATTTGGTTCGATATGGCCGCCGTTGCGTACGAATATAATTTGGGGTTGTGGTTATAATACAATTCCAGTTCGCCCTGTATGCCAGTACCTTGGTTACGGGCGGCATAATTTATACGGCCAGCATAAGCACCTTTGCCTTTGTTTAAAAAGTGGCGGTACTCTACTGTCGCAATATTAAAGGGAGCTACATTTTTATCGTCGAATGTGGTGTTTAAGAAAAATAAGCCAAACTGGTCTTTATACGATTTGCTTTTTAGCATAGCCGCATAATCTAAATTAGCTAACGATGGGTTAATTTTTACCAAACTATCGACAGCTAAAACTGCTTCGGGATATAGTTTTTGTGCCACTAAATATTCGGTGCGCCTCAATTGAAAGTACTCACTTTTAGGGTATGCAGCAATGCCGGTTTGTATGTACGATATAGTAGAGTCGTTAAGGTTTTTGTCTTTTAAAGTGTTTATGGTGTAAATTAATGCCATAGAATCTGTTGGCGATACTTTTAAAGCCTTTTGGTATTCAAGCAAAGCACTATCGGGCATATTTAATTTTTGGTACGCCCTTCCAGATGCTATGGTTTGCGATGTGTACGATTTTTTATAAGCTGTTTTGTAAGGATAACGAACCATTAAATTGCTGCTAATGGAGTATGCTTCTTTATAATTTTTCATATCCTCTAATACTGCCGATTTTTTTAATAACAGTTCTTTGTTATCGGGATTGCTCTTTAAAGCCATATCCACATATATTAATGCTTGGCTGTAATTTTTGCTGCCGCTTTCTAAATTTATTAAATAGTTTAAAGCTTCGGTATTATTGGGTTGTTTAGCAATAACGTTTTTTAACTGTTCTCGGGCTTCGTCAAAATCTTCGGTTTTCATAAAATTGCCGCCCGCTGCCATACTTTGGTCTATATAAATGGCTAAGTATTTAGTGTTGTTAGGTTTTTTTTGCACCAATTTTTTAGATACCACAATGGCATCATCTATGTTACCTGCATCGTACAACACGCTAGATTTTTTTAATAATAAACCTTCATCATTTGGGTAAATTTTTAAACTTTTCTCAATTGTTTCCAAGGCTTGGTCATAATTTTTTTGAGCAACATAAATATTGCTAAGGTTGTTTAAGGCGTAGCTGTTTCGGGCATCTAAACTTAACGCAATTTTATATTCTATAATGGCCGAATCGGGCATTTGTTGTGCAGTAAAGTCTTTGGCACTTGCCAGCTTTAACTCCAACAATGTTTGGCGATATTTACTGCTGTTGCGGACATAAAGTTTTTGCGCTATATAACCAGCTTGCGTATATTTTTTTTGATACGTTAAAATATCAACTTTGTTAGCTAATAAAAATTCTTCGTTTGGGTTATTCTTTAAGGTCTTGTTAATATATCCTAACGCGGTGTTGTACTGTTCGCGGGTAATGTTTAAAGAAATTAATTTATTAATTATTTCTCGGTTACCCGGATTTTTTTCGGCCAAGCCTTCGTATAAAGTGTAAGGGTCTTTGTTGGCATAAAAACGGGCTGCTGTTAATCTTAACTCGCTTTCTCGTTTTTTAGCATCGGATTTCGGGTATAGTTTTGCAATATAATTTAAAACACTTAGTGCCTCAGCGTATTGGTAATTATCTTCCAGCATTGATGCTTTTTTTAGCAATAATGGGTACGATTTTGGGTTTTCTAACAAGTTTTTATTTAATTGATTTTGTATTGCTTGCTTGTCTCCTGTTTTGCTGTAAGCTGTAAATAAATACTGGTTTGCTTCGCGGTTTTCGGGGTCAACTTCTAAAGCTTTTTGGAAACTTGCAATTGCCGATGGATTATTTTTTCTTCTTAAATAATACAAGCCAGTTGTAATGTGGTGGTAAACATACGCTCGTTCTACAATGCTATCATTTACGAAACGTTTTAACAAATAATCGGCGTGTTCGTTTCCTTTGTATACTTTTCGGGCGGTATCTAAAACAGCTAATTTTTTTAATAACAAATATTTATCTAACGGAAAATAATAAAGGCCGTCGTCAACAAAACATAAAGCATCTTCAAAATTCCCGTTTTTAAGTTCGATGTTTGTAGCATAATAATAAGCATCTAAATAGCGTGGTTCGCGTTCTAAAACATCTTTAACTTCTATCAAAGCCAATTTATTTTGGTTAGTAAGCATATATAGTTTAACCAATAGTATTTGCGCATCCGAAAAATTATTACGTTGTTTTAATGAAGCTTTTACAAGTACAATGGCTTTTTGATAATGCTTGGCTTGAGTTTCTATTAAAGCTTGGTTGTATAAATTGTCGGCTTGGTTTCTAAATATACTTTGTGCATTTAGGTTAATTGATAAAGCTACCAAAAAACCAACGACTATAAATTTGAACAAGTTTATATAAGTTAAATTTTTCATACGAATTAAGCTGCTTGTACAGTTGTTTTTTTAGCAAAACCTTGTCGTTGCATGTTGCCCCATTTTTGTTTGGTGCTAAATATGAATAAAACATATCCGCGTAAAGCGAAAAAAACTATTAATGGGTGATATAAAATAGGTTCTAAAAAAGCCATAAGGCTTAAACCCACAACTTCTTGCCACGAGTTGTAATAGCGATAGGTAAGTTGATCCCAAAGTATAGCAAATGTGCTTATCATAATAGAATATAGATAAATAAAAAGCAGTAAAGTGAGTGCAAATTGCCAGTTTATTTGTCCAGTTATAATTATGTATGTATAATAAAGTATGCCAGCAAATTCTATAATGGGTGCTAAAAGTTCAAAAAATAAGTTGTAGGGAAAAACTACCATCCCTAACCTACCATATTTTGGGTTTAAAATAGCTTTTTTATGAATTTTCATTATTTGAGCTAAGCCACGGCCCCACCGTGTACGCTGCCTACTAAAAACCTGTAAATTAGGTGGCCCTTCTGTCCAGCATTGTGTGGTGGGTATGTACCGTATGGCATATTTTTTACCGTTATCAATCATGTACATACACATCCGGGTCATAATATCCATATCTTCGGCAAACGATTTATGATCGTATCCACCAGCTTTTATGGCAATATCTTTATCAAATAAACCCAAACCACCCGATATATTGGGTACACAATTCATCATACTCCAACCCATTTTACCCAAAACATAAGAGCGTATGTATTCTAATTCTTGAAAACGAGGTATTAGCTTTTTAGGCGGGCGAATGCGTGTAATTACGCCTTCTTCTATCTCGCAAGAGTTTGCTACACGCAAGGTTGCCCCAGTAGCAATTACACGTTGGTTGCTCTCTATAATGTGTTGGTAGCCGCATTCATTACAAGGGTCTCCCATTAATTTTATGGTTGAGTTTTGTTCATCCATAAAAGGTTTAATCATTTTTAAAAGCGTGTCTTTTTCAATAATACAATCCACATCGGTACATAAAAAATAATCAAAAACAGAGGCGTTAATACCTGCATTTGCACCATCGGCTTTGCACTTACCGTTCACTTTATCTACTACCAATAGTTTATCGTAAGCTGTGTTTTGGGATTTGAATATGCGTTTTACTGGTTGTGTTTGTATGCGTGGGTTATAAGCAAAATCCACTTCGGTAAGCTCAAACTCTTTAATTAGTTTTTCAAGTGTTTCATCGGTGCTTCCATCGTTAATAATAATTACTTCGTAACGTGGGTAATTTAAAGTAAGCAACGAGCGTACGTTTTGAATAATAGTAACCGCTTCGTTAAAAGCTGGCGCAATTATAGAAATACCTGGCGCCAAAGGCGATTGTAGTATATTGGTGTAATCAACATAAGTATTTCTTTTTTGGAAGCGCCTTATGCCTATAAAAGACAATATTGCCAATAGCGCATAAAGACTTAGCAAAGCTATACCATATACAAAAATTATATTTTCGAAATAATACCCTGCTGTTTGCCAAAATGTTAATTCCATTAATTTACAGTTTTAGATGCTGTTAAAGTAGTGTTATTAAATCCGCGGCGTTCCATATTTCCCCAAGTGTGCTTTCTCTTGGTTAAAAAGAAAAAATATCCCTTTATTGAAAATAGAACAATAAAGGGGTGGAAAAGAAAAAATTCCAAAAAACTGGTTAAGCATAATAACAATACTTCGCCCCACGATTTATAATACCTAAAAGTTACTTGATCCCATAAAATGGCAATGGTAGAAATCATTACAGCGTAGCTATACACGAATATAAGTAGTAAAATGGCAAATTTCCAGTTAATTAGGCCAAATATTATCAGAACAATAAAATATAATATGCCTATAAATTCGATAACTGGAGCCAAAAGTTCGAACAAAAATATGTATGGAAAAGCTATCATACCCATTTTCCCGTATCGTGGATTAAATATTAAGCTAAAGTGCGACGATACAATTTGCGCCAACCCTCTGGCCCAACGGGTACGCTGGCGCATGAGTGTTTTTAAGCTGCTTGGCCCTTCGGTCCAGCAAAGTGTTATTGGTACGTAACTAATTATATATTTAATTTTATTATCAACCGAGTAGCGGCACATACGGGTTATTAAATCCATATCCTCGCCAAAGGATAAAAAATCGTAACCACCAGCTTTAATAGCAATATCTTTATCAAACAAACCTAAACCACCCGATACGTTTGATACGCAATTAATGTAACCCCAACCCACTTTGCCCATTACAAATGAGCGTATGTATTCTATTTCTTGAAACCGAGGTATCAAATTTTTTGGCGGGCGCATACGGGTTATTAATGTACCATCAAAATCGCAAGAATTTGCAATACGCAAAGTTGCGCCTGTGGCAATAACTAACCCATCTGGTTTTTTCATAATGGGTTCTACCAATTTTAATAGCGTGTCTTTATCTAAAATACAATCTACATCGGTACATAAAAAATATTTGTAGGCCGCCACATTTACGCCTGCATTTGAAGCATCGGCTTTGCTTTTGCCGTTCACTTTATCAATTACAATTAATTTGGAAAAAGCTGGTAGTTTAGATTTGTAAATACTTTTTACAGGTTGGGTTTTAATTTTAGGGTTGTAAGCAAACACCACCTCAATTAAACTAAACTCGGCTATCATTAATTGCAAAGTTTCGTCGGTACTGCCATCGTTAACTATAATAACTTCGAAAACTGGATAATTTAAAGTTAGTAAAGATTTTACGTTGGCTAAAATAGTTAATCCTTCGTTAAAAGCAGGTGCAATTACAGATATACCAGGTGTTAAAGGGGAACTTGTAATGGCTGCAAAATCAAAGTATTTATTTTTTTTAACATAGCTAGCAATAGCTATAAACGAAAATATGGCTAAAATGGCGTAAATAAGTAAAAGCGTTAACCCATAAACAAATATGGTACTTTCGTAAAACGTTGTAATAACTTCCCACATAATTTTTAAAATTTAATTAGGGGGTTCATGCAATGTTTTAAAATTAGGAGATTTTCTTTTGTAGCCGTTTCTAATAATAGCTTTATGGTTTCTTGTGCATGTGCACCACCTTTAATAATTGAACGGGCAGCGTTTTTTCGTAAATCAAAATCGCTTGAGTGCAAAAACTCGTACTTTAAAAAATCAATTGATTTTCCGCTTCGAATGCGGCCAATAGCTTTTAATATTTCTATTTGACAATTTAAGGGCTGATTGGCGTAAATCTCTAACAGTTTAGGCTCTACTTCGTCATATTTTAATTTGCCTAAACAATTAATTGCGTTGGCTCTTAATTCGTGGTCTTTAGTATCTAAAAGTTTAATTACGGCGGGTATTCCCTCAACTTGGTTATAATGAACAATCAACTTTAAACAAAAAGAAATAATACTTTTATTAGGCGAATAGGTTACCCAGCGGGCAAAGTTTGGTATTGAAATTTCTTCGGTAGTGGTTATAATTTTAAATAATTGTATTTGATCCCACATTAATAAAGGTTCGGTAACTACATCAAAAAATTTGAAAGGCTCATTTTTGCTCAGTTTAATGTAAGCGTGTCTCGCCTCCGAGCGTAATTCACTGTTTTTACTGTTGGTTAATGGTAGTATATTAACATCGGCAATAGACATATCCATGGCCGTTAATTCAACCAAGGCTACCACTTTTTTATCCCATTTTACCGATTTCATTTTGTTAAAAGATTTTTTATCTAACTCTAAATCAATATACAATTGCCTTAAATAAAAAGCCATGATACCTTTAAAGCTTTTTCGGAAATTTATAATCCTATCAATTAATGCTTGCTTTCCAAAATCAGATTTAAACGGGCTTTTTTGAAAATCGGTTAAGGGTATCAATTGAGGTTGTTCGCCATCTTCTAATTCTTTGTTTAAAGCGTCGTTAAAAATTATGTGTTTTAAAATAAGTTCATCAATTAATGGGTTTATTCTTTCTAATTTTTTTTCTAAATGGTATCCCTGATATCTTTTTACAAGTATTGATGTATAAGTAATTAAAATTGCAAGTATCGAAAAACATATAAAAAATATAGCGATTTTAATAATTAATGGTGCATAATAAAACTCTTGTAATAATTGAGATGTACTGCTATTAAATAGAGAGCTAAAATCCATAATAATAAATTATCGGGCTAAAAGTCTTTTAACTCTTATCAATAATTCGCCAGCCATAATAGGTTTTTTTAAAAAGTCGTCGGCACCTAATTTAAAAGCTTCTAAAATTGCATCTTCATTGCCTACACTTGATATTACAATTATAGGTATTTTGTTAGCTGTGATATGATTTCTTATTTTACTTAAAATTTCAAAACCATTTGAGTACGGCATCATAATATCAGTAATCACAAGGTTATAATCATAATTGTTGGTTATTAATTTTTCCATTGCTTCTTTACCATTATTTGCCACGTCAACCGTATAACCCTCTCTCAACAATATTTTATTTACAATGTTTTGCATTAATAATTCGTCTTCTATATATAATATTTTTGGCATAAGGAAGTTGTTTATTAAACAATTATTACATTTTTCTTGTGGTAGTTTTTGAAAATAATAGTAAAATGTTATTTTAAAGGTATTAAAATTAATATTATAAATATCTTTTATTTAGGCATTAACGAATAAACACTACAGACTGCAATACCAATAAGCGTAAATTTGATAACCTATTTTTTAATTTAATTGGCTTTTTCTTTTTACACTTTAAGCCATAATTTTTTCAATATTCAAACACATCAAATATATCAAATATTGGAATGTAATGTACTGATTAATTAACAGCGTATATAAAGTATAATACACTTTCTAAAAATAAATTTGAAAACACAAAATCTATAAATAATTAAAATTTGGTTTTTTTTTGGTAAAAGTAAAATTGTATTAACTTATTAGAGGAACTTGGCTGTATGCTAAATGCCTAAAAAAAAGAGCATACCACTGATAACCCAGTTTATTTAACGAAGGGTTAGTAAAATAATTTGGGATAGCAAAAGATTTAACACTAGCAGAGAGGGGTTACCGACAGTAAATCACCAATATTAGCAAAGCCTCTCGGTTTTGCTAATTCGAAAACAATAATTCTTTACCCCACGCTAATTTCCCCAACAGTTAAGTTTATGGATAATTGGGGTGCGGTTGTCAAAACAATAAACGCAGGGTCCTCTTTTAAGAGACCCTGCTTGGGCAAAAGGTATATTCGAGAGAAAGAGACCCTACTTGGTTTAAATAATAGTTTCGGTTTGTTTTTTTTTTGCAGCTTGGTACAAAAGATTATAGCTATTTTCAAGTTCGACCAAGGTGTTAATATTACTTGCATCATTTGTTTGCAAAGTTGTATAAATGGTTGGTTTTTTGTTTTCAAAATAATCGGTTAATGAAACTGAAAACACATATTGAAATTGTTTTTTGGAAAATTCTACAATTTTTTGCAATCCTTTTTGAAACTCTATTTTATCAATATGCGTTGAGTGTAACTTTCCTTGAGGAAAAACGAGGACTAAATTCTCGGAATTATCTAATAAGCTACCCGCATATTGTAACGATTGTAGCATACTCCTGCTATTGGGCTGTAAACTAAAAGCCCCTAAATACCGCATAAACCATATTGTTTTTGCTGTATTTTCCATTATCATTACATAAAACCGTTTTTTAAAATAAATATTATTGAGATGGAAAATTAAAAAACCATCCCACCACGAGTAATGATTGGCTATTAAAAATATGGCTTTATCTGGCTGTAAATTAATGGCATTGTATTTAAAATCGTTAAAATTTTTTTTAATAATTCGGGCTATATACCAACAAAAAAAAGTGTGAACGAGAGTATTTTTTTTAGGTTTTAGCATAAAAAGGCTTTATTAAATCTACCACAATTTTAGCCGATAGCAAGCTTAACGGAATACCACCTCCTGGGTGTACGCTACCTCCTGCAAAGTAAAGATTTTTAATTTTTGATGAAAAATTAGCATGGCGCAAAAATGCAGCAAATTGGTTATTCGAACTTGTGCCATATAGCGAACCTTGGTACGATTGTGTGTTGGTTTGTATGCTTCGTGGGTCTAATATACTTTCGTTTTCTATTAAAGATTCGATATCGATACTAAATTGTTTATTTATTTTGTTAATAATATTGCTGCGAGCTTGCGCTATTAAATCATCCCAATTTTGCCCAGTATTATTTGGCACATTTATCATTACAAACCAGTTTTCGGCGTCATTGGGTGCATCATCGGGTTTTTGTTTGCTACTAATATTTATATAAATAGTAGCATCAATGGCTATGGTTTTATCATTAAAAATAGCTTCAAATTCGGCTTTATAATTATTGCTAAAAAGTATATTATGTAAGCCTAACTGTTCAAAATTTTGTTTTATGCCCCAATAAAATATTAATGCCGAGCTTGAGCGTTGTTGTTTTAAAATTTTGATAGGCTGTTTTTGCGTACGCAATAATTGGGTATATGTAAAGTAAATATCCATATTGGATACTATTATATTAGCAGGGATAAATTCTTTTTTTACAATTATACCAGTAACCGTTTTATTTTGTACGCATATTTCATCCACGAAAGTGTTATAACAAAATTTTACGCCTAGCTCCTCGGCCAATGTTACCAAACTTGTTATAATGCTGTGCATACCGTTTCGGGGGAAATAAACGCCTAAGTTTTGTTCGAGATGAGGTATAACATTTAAAGTTGCTGGTGCTTGGTATGGGTTCGAGCCATTGTAAGTTGCGAACCGATTGGCATATTGAACCATTTTTGGGTCGGTAAAAAAAGCTTCGTTAGCTTCGGCCATGGTTCTAAAAGCATCAATCTTACCAAAATTAAAAACAGATTTTAGTGTGTTTAACGATAAATAGGTGGTTAATTTTTGAAGCGATTTTTCTAAAAAAACTTGGTGTGTAATTTTATAAATGGTACTGCTTTTTTTTAGGTATTTTATAAGTTCGCTTTTGGTTGATGTAGTTTTTGCTTCCACATTTTTACAAAATGTTTCCCTATTTGCAGTTGCAGTTAAGCTTGTACCATCGTCCCAAAAGTAGCGACATACTTCATCTAATTTTTTATATGTAAAATAGTCTTCAGGTTTTTTATTAGCCAATAAAAAAAGTTCATCTACATAATGTGGCATGGTAAATAAACTAGGGCCGGCATCGAAACTGTATTGTCCCTGATTAAACCTCGATAATTTACCTCCAGGATAAGCATTCGACTCGTAAACAGTTACTTGGTAACCTTTAAGTGCTAACCTTATGGCACTGGCAATGCCAGCAATACCAGCTCCAATAATTATCGTTTTTGAGTTTTTAGCTATCATTTTACTTTAAAACATCCAATAACGAAAACAGTTTTTGCCTCATGGCAATTCTACTTCCGCTGTAATTATTTATCATTATCGAAAAACAATACTTTCCTTCACCATTACTTTGATACCCAGCATAAGCCAACACATTGCTAATTTGGCCGCTTTTCATAACTATATTATTATGTGTAGGTATGCTAGTATAAAACTGGGTAAACCCAGTAAAATTTTGTGCTTTGTATAGTATATTTGCCATGGCAGTTGTGCTAACTTTATTTGCCGGCGACAAGCCGCTACCATCATATATATTTAATTCTGTTGAATCAATACCCATATTGTACCAATACTTTTTTATAACATTAATTCCCGTGTTAAAAGTGGCATCTTTCCCTTTTTCAATAGCCAAAGTTCGCAACAATTGTTCGGCAAAAAGGTTTACACTTTTTTGGTTTAATGGATATATAATTTCGGATAATTTGGGCGATATTATGGTAGCTATTGTTACCGCTTTGGCGGGATTTTGAAAGGCTGAACCCACTAATCTAGCAGTTGTAATTTCATTTACAGGGATATTATTTTTAAGTAAAAATGCTTGTAAATCGTAAGCCATAGCTAAAGCGGGATCGGGTAATGAAATACCAATTTCTTTTTTACAATTAATACCGTAATAACCTCTTAAATAAATAATATTGGTATAAGGTGCCGAGTATGCATAAACATTATCGCCAGTGTTAATGTCGCCCGTTTTTACTTCGTTTACTAAATTTAAAAACGGATAAGCTATTTTTTCTTTTAAGCTAACTTTAAATCCTTTATTTTTCCCCGAAACCAAAGCTAATTTCAATTGATTTTCATCCCAGCACAAGGCCGAAGTTTGTGCGCCATAATAGTTTCCTATATCTTGCCAAAGCCAACCATCGGGCAGCGATTGTGTATCCCAGTAACTATCATTGGCAATTATTTTCCCATTAATATTTTTAATACCTGCCTTTATTATTGCTTGAAGAATGAGATTTAAAATTGAGTTTTTATTGGTGTTAGGCCAACGATTACTGCCTAAAGTTGGGTCGCCGTGGCCATTAATAAGTAAATCGCCATTTAATGTTTCATTAACTATTGTGCCTGTATATGTTACAGTTGTTTTAAAAGTATAATCTCCACCTAATAGTTGTATGGCTGTTGCCGATGAAATTAATTTTAATGTTGAAGCTGGCGCTAAACCTAAATTAGTATTTGATGAAAAAACTGTTGCCCCATTTTTGGCATCTAAAACCGTTAAAGAAAAGCTTGCATGTTTTAAACTTTCGGATTTGGAAAATAATTGAAATTGTTTATTTACTTTTTGCGTAACCGATTGTGCCAATAGTAATATAGGCAAATTTAATAGCAAAGCAATACTTAATTTTTTTATCATGCGTTTTATTTAAGCAAATATGGATTTATTAGATGAAAAAATTTAAAAAAAAATTAAATTGTTTTAATAATTTGGCATGATATTTTGTAAGATTAAATAAGCTTATTGAAAACTTTCAAAATAATTATATACAAATAATAAATATTAATTTAAAAATTAGATTATGAAAAACGGATCAAAAAGTATAATTGCATTATTTGCGGGTTTAGCAGCTGGAGTAGCTTTAGGAATATTATTAGCCCCCGAAAAAGGATCAGAAACTCGCGAAAAATTAGCAGATTCATTAAAAGATTTAACCGATAGCTTAAAAGAAAAAGCTGCACAAGAGTTGGAAAATTTAACAGAACTAAAAAATAAAGTGGTTGAAAATATCAAAACCAAACTTAAAAAAGAAGCTGACGAAGATATTTTGTCGGATGATTTACATGCAGTTTAAATAATACTTATGGAAGAATACCCGAAACAAGATTTTGATAATATCAGCGATAGGTTTAAAGATTATATAAAGCTACAGGTTGAAATTTTCAAACTTAAAGCAACTGAAAAAGGTGTACGTATAGTTGCCTCACTATTAACCTATTTAGTACTGTTAGTTTTTGCAGTTTTATTTTTGATATCGGGATTTTTAGCATTAGGCTTTTATTTATCCGAAGTTACAGGAAGTAATGCGGCTGGCTTCGGTTGTTTAACGGTAATTTTGTTATTAATAGTTATTGTAATGGTTTTGATTAGAGAAAAGGCAATGACTAAACCGCTCGAAAATAAATTTATTTTAAACATATTTAAAAATTGGTAATATGCAGTTTATAAAAAACATTTCCGATTTACAAGCTCATATACGTTCTCTTGAAATAAAAAAATTAGACCACGAATTGTTTTTAAATCAAAAAGTAGCATCAATTAAGCAAACTTTTTCGTGGCCCATTAATACTTTTCATAAACTTACAGGTTTTATTACGGGTAAAAATAACGAGGATATTGGCATTATCGATAAAACCAATAAAGTTGATTTCGTGAAACTTACATCAAGAGTTATTATACCTTTTGTACTAAATAAAATATTTTTTAGAAAATCGAATTTTATTGTAAAAACAATAATTTCTTTGGCTTCGCAAGGTGCAATTTCATCGATAAATAAAAATACAGTAGCGCATTGGGTTGATAAATTAACCCATTATGTAAAATCTAAAACTAAGAAAAAGAATACTTTAAACGATGGTTTACAAGCCGATAGCATAACTTATTAGCTTATAATTATTATTTAATATTAGCCCATAAACATTATACGTTTATGGGCTTTTTGCTTTAAATTATTTGGTGTTTTGTTGCAAAACTCAAGAATCATACTAAGTAAAATATTTAAGATATTACCATAAATTATAAAAGGCTTATCTGTCCAACGCCTAATATTGTGTTTTCGTGATTCAAAAGCCATTTTTTCCGCCAAGTATTTCCTGCATAACCTATTAATTCACCATTTATTCCTATAACTCGGTGACAAGGAATTACAATTAATATTTTATTTTTTCCATTAGCAGCTGCAATAGCTCTTATAGCCAATATATTTTTTAATTGATTAGCTAATTTACTGTAAGAGATTGTTTTGGCATAGTTTATTGATTGTAAACTAAGCCAAACACTTTGCTGAAAAATTGTTCCTTTTTGTTTTATTGGAAGATTAAATTGCTTTAATTTTCCAATAAAATAGTTTTTCAATTGCTTCTTAGCTTCGTTTAATAAATTGGTTTGTGTTTCTATGTTATTTATTTCATTTACAAATAAAATTGAAATTATAAAACCTTCCTCTTCGGTAATACATATTAAACCTATGGGAGATTTTATATAAGCGAAATACATTTTTAACTATCTTATTTAAAAACTATTATAAAAGCAAAATGTGTTAAAAATTTTCTAATAATTTAATTTAAAGCTCTAATTAGGAAAATTAATTTTCCCCATACATATACTTGGTATTCCGTTTCTATTTCCAAAATTAATTGCATTTCCACATATATTTTCATTGGCTAGCAAGGCAAAAAGTACGGCTTCTTTTGCATCAGGATTTAAACCTAAACTATTAAAGTTTTTAAATTGTGCAAAAGGCAATTCATTCATAATTTCACTGATAAGTAATGGATTGTATATACCACCACCGCTAATATAAATTATAGGTTTATGGCTTTCGTTAAAACATTTTTTAATAGCATTTGCAATTGTGTGCCCCGAAAACTTACAAAGTGTAGCCAATACATCGGCGTTAGATAAAGTGATAGTATTGGTTTTTTGCATAGCAACATCTAAGTAAGCTAGGTTAAAAATTTCGGGACCAGTAGTTTTAGGGAAACTTGCACTAAAAAAAGGATGGTTTAATAATTCGTCTAATAAGGTTTGATTTATAGTTCCGGTAAGTGCTATTTCGGCATCTTTATCGTAATATTTATGGATATATTTTTTTTGGATATATTGGTCGAGCAGTGTATTACCAGGTCCAACATCGGTAGAAAAAACCTCATGGGCGTTAGCCGATGCAGGCAAAAAAGTAAAATTAGCAATGCCACCAATATTAAGCATAATGCGATTTTCGCCTTTTTTACTAAACAATAAATAATCGCCATAAACAGCTAAGGGTGCACCTTCGCCACCCGCAGCTACGTGTTTTTGTCTAAAATCGCTGATAGTTATAATATTTGTAATTTGGGCAATATGGTCGCCATCGCCAATTTGTAAAGTAGCATTGGGCTGGCCTTTTAAATGGTGTTGCGCAAAGGGTGCGTGGTAAATAGTTTGTCCATGGCTGGCAATTAAATCAACAGTATCTATATCAATATTCCATTTTTTTAAGGTGTTAATTATTAGTTCGCCAAATGTTAAACCTATGGTAGCATTTAGTAATGTTACCTTTTGCAGGCTTACTTGCTCTTTAATAAATACCGCTTTTATTTCTTCTTTAAAAGATGCGTCGAATTCTGCCGTTTCGAAATTTAAAATTTCTACTTCGGTTGCCAAACCCGAATTTTTAAACCTACAAAGTGCTATATCTAAACCGTCGAACGAAGTACCCGACATTAACCCAATAATTAGTCTGCTAGGTTTTTGAGCTATATTGTATAATTTTTGTAGGTTATCATTCATTTATAAATGTAGTTTTTTATAAGATTAGGATAAAAAAATATAAAAATTTAAGACGTTAATTTATTATAAATTAAAATTTATACCTGGCGAAAGCTTCCATAGCTTCATATTCGGCTAAGCCCAGCTTATCGTAAATTTGGGCAGTTTCGCGATTACGGTCTTCGGCTCTTACCCAAAACTCTCGGGCATCATCACCTGGGAAAACTGGACGGTCTTTTTGCGACTGATGTTTGAATATTGCGTTACGTTTTTTAACAACTTCTTCAGGAGATAGTGGTACAGCCATTTCAATTTCGTGAATGGGAAACTCTTGCCAAGCACCTCTATACATCCATAGCCAACAATCGTTTACCCAAGTTTCCGTTTGTTTAAGTTTTTGTAAAGCTGCAATAATTATATTAAAACAAACTATATGTGTACCATGCGGGTCGGCAAAATCGCCAGCTGCAAATATTTGTTGTGGTTTTATTTTTTGCAATAAATCGATTGTAATTTGTACATCGATATCACTTACTGTATTTTTTTTAGATTTTCCGGTTTCGTAAAATGGCAGTTCCATAAAATGTATTTGCTCATCGGATACGCCTGCGTACCTGGCACCAGATATGGCTTCGGTTTTACGTATAAATCCTTTTACATTTCGTATTTCGGGTGTATCTTTTTCGTTGGGTTGCTTGGCATCAATAAAAAGGCGCATATCATTGTAAATATTTGATAATTTACTACTTTCAATACCTTCACTGGTATTAAAATCAATGGCAAATTCAACATATCGCAATACATCATCATCCCACACTGCGGTATTTCCCGATGTTTGGTAAGCCACGTGAACTTCGTGTTGTTGATCTACCAGTCTTATAAAAGTTCCTCCCATTGATATTACATCATCATCGGGATGTGGCGAAAATATGAGCGATTTTTTATGTGCTGGGACTGCCCTTTCGGGACGTTGGCTATCGTCGGCATTAGGTTTTCCTCCGGGCCAACCGGTAATAGTATATTGTATTTGGTTAAAAATTTCTATGTTTATAGCTGTTGTAGGGCCTTGCTCAACCGCTAATTGTGCCATACCGTGGTTATTGTAATGTTCTTCGGTAAGTTTTAATATAGGTTTATTTACCGTTTGAGCTAGCCATATAATCGCTTTCTTTTTTAATTGATTACTCCATACACAATCTTTTACCAACCAAGGTGTATCAAAACGGGTTAGCTCTGAAGCGGCAGCTTCATCTAATACAAATTCTACATTATCAGATAGTTGCAAATATGTTGCTGGTACATCGCCCGATATTTCTCCTTCTACTGCTTTTTTTATAATAGCTGCTTTTTTTTGGCTCCAAGCCATCAAAATAATTTCACGGGCTTTAAATATTGTGCCAATACCCATGGTTATGGCCTTGGTTGGTACATTTGCCTTGCCACCGAAATCGCGGGAAGCATCGCTTCGGGTTAAATCATCTAAAGTTACTAATCGTGTACCCGAGTTAGGTGCCGAACCTGGTTCATTAAATCCAATATGGCCGGTACGACCTATACCTAATATTTGTAAATCAAGGCCGCCAAAAGAAGTTATTTTTTGTTCGTAATCTAAACAATAATCTGCTACGTTTTCTTGCTTTAAAGTACCATCAGGTATAAATATGTTTTTCTCGGGTACATCAATATGGTTAAACAAATTTTCGTACATAAAAGTAACGTAGCTTTGTTTAGCGGTAGCTTTCATCGGGAAATACTCATCTAAATTAAAGGTTACTACATTGTAAAAACTTAAACCTTCTTCTTTGTGCATCCGTACCAATTCGGCATACACTTTTACAGGAGTGGCCCCAGTTGCCAAACCTAAAATTGCTTTTTCGCCTTTTTGTTGTTTGTTAATAATTAATTGGGCAATACGGTTTGCCACATTTATTGATGCTTGGTTAGCGTTTTCATATACAGTTACATGTAATTTTTCGTATCGAGTTTCTTCTAATAAATTTAAACGAGCCATAGGTTGTAATTTTTGTATATTTTTTATTGGGATAATTTTTTTATGATTACCAATTTATAAAACTTATTTAATAATTTTTATAGTTTTTAAAAAAATCGGGATGAAGTTTTAAACCTTCAAAAAAAAAGAATATTTCGCCTTTAATGCCTTTTTCTCTGTTTATTTCTATCATCTTTTTTAAATCTTCCGTTTTGGGTGTATAATCATCTACTTTTAATAGCATGCCTGGATAAAATTTGTCTAGCTTATTTTCAGGTATGTATGTTAAAGCCTCTGCTAAAGCAGCCTCATATTTTGCGGTTTCGTAACGATACACTTGCGGAAAAACATAATCAACGTATCCATTTTTTAACCACGTTGGCCAATCTTGCAAGTATTCGGCTTTGCTCCAAGGGAAAATACTAGGCGCCATAGTAACCAGCATTTGAGGTTTTTTGGCTTTTACAGTATGGTAAAGTTTTTCTAAATACCTATTTAAACGGTTAGCTCTCCAAGTTAGCCATTCTTCATCTTTATAATTTTTGGGTGGTGCTACTCCTTTATGTTCATTTTTATATTGGCTAACGGTATAAGCATCATAGCCGGCTGTACTTGGTTGGGCAGGTAATCGGTCGTCGCCTTGTATTCCATCAACTTCGTAGTTTACCACTACCTCCATAATTAGCGATGTAATAAAGTTTTGCACTTCGGGTAAAAATGCGTTCATCCATTCAAAATCATTTTTGCTTACTAGTTTACCTTCACTATTTAATGCAGCCCAGTTAGGGTGTTTTTTAATTAATCTTCCACCGTTTTGTTTATATGATGAAGCGAAACCAAACTCGAACCAAGCATGTACTTTAATATTTTTTTTGTGTGCTTCTTCAATAAGTTCTTGCAAAGGATCTCTACCCTTAAACCTTGGATCTATACATTCGCCAAATTTGGCTTTCATTATTTTGCTAGGGTAAAGAGTATAGCCACGGTTCCATGTTACAATAAAAATGTTGTTTATGCCTGTTTCGGCACATAAATTTACTGCTTCTATAATATTTTTTCGGCTATCTAAAACTTTGCTAGCCACATTGGTAAGCCATACGCCTTTTATAGGTTCGGGAGTTATTTGCGCTTTAGCGATTATGCCTAAACATAACAGTACGGCAACAATTGAAATTCTGTTTTTCATTCGATAGGTTGTTATTTTAAATATTTGTGAAAATACCTGGATTTTTTATTTATAAATATTTTAATTTTTTTGAAAAACCAAAGCCTGATTTTTAAAACTTAAGCTAGTCCGGCTGTTCTCTATACCTTATTATTTATTTTCTCCCCTAGCCCCCAAAGGGGAAATTGGAAACAAATAATAAGGGTGCTTGCCTACTGGCAGGCCGGTTCCATCCAGTTTATTTAACTTGGGGCTGGTTTTTAATAGGTTAGTTATTATTGTAATTCTACTAAATCCTCTCCAATATATATCCCATTTGCTTCTACTTTTTCTAAGGTTTTATAAACCTGTAAAAGCCCTCTCGGTATATGAAAACAGCCTTTCCATTTCCCACCTTTGGCATCTATTAATACTTTTCCCTCTCTGTTAAGGTAACCGAACCATTCTTTATGTTCGGGGTCTTTAAAGTGTTGCCAAGTATAATTGTGTACAATATTAAACCATTTTTTACATTCAATATTACCTGTTAAAGCAAAACCTTTTGCCAAGCAAACTAAGGCTTCTATATGTACCCACCATAGTTTTTGATCCCATTCTAATTGCTGTATGGGTTTGTTTTTAACATCCATAAAGTAAAAAATACCTCCATTTTGTTTATCCCAACCGTACTCTAAAGTATGCAATGCAATATTTAGTACTTTATTTATTAAGGTAATATTATTTTGTTTAGCAGCCAAATCCATTATAAACCACATAGCTTCTATACTATGGCCAGGGTTAATGCTGCGGCCTTCAAAACAATCGGCAAAAGTTCCATCTAGATTTACATTCTCTAAAATTAAGCCACTATCTTTTTGGTAAAATACGTCTAATACTTCGTATAAAACCTCTTCAATTAAATTTTTAATAATTTCTTTATCAAGTAAATGGGCTAACTCTAAAGATAGGTTACACAAAATCATGGGCAAGGCAAAGTTTTTTAGATTTCGTGTACTTGGATAAGCTTTGTTATATTTCCCTTTCGAATTATTTCGTTTTTTTAAGATGTTGTTAAATGTATCACGGGCAATTTGAGCGTACTCATCTCGGGCATATATTTTATACAAAGCACCAAAACCCATTGCGGCAAAACAATCAGAAAATATGTTGTAAGGCTGTATTAAAGGTTGGCCAGCTTGATTAAACGAAAAATACCAGTTACCATCGGCATCTCGACCATGTTTTTTCATAAAGTTTGCACCATGTATGGCAATATTTAACCATTCAGAGTTTTGTTGTACTTGAGCGTACATGGTCGCAAATGTCCAAATTTGTCGACCTTGTAACCAAGCAAATTTATCAGTGTCGTAAACCTCTCCGATACGATTTAAACAAGTAAAATATCCACCAAATTTTTTATCTAACGAATTTTCAGCCCAAAAAGGCAATACATTATTAAGCAATTCTTGTTTATAAATTTCAGATATGGAGTTCATAAGTTTTATAACTTTTTTAAAATTTTTAAATATCTTTTAATAAATAATTGGCTTTAGTAAAGGTTTGTGTAAACAAAAATTACGATAACGTAATTAAGTGTGTTAAAAAAATTCTAATACCTTTTAAATAATTTCAAACTAAAAATATTTAAAATAACTATTTGAAATTTTGTATCCATTTTGCAATAATAAATTTCGGCTTTGATCTAACAATAAAACTCATAAATTAAAATGCTCAAAATTATTTATTCCCAACATTACATCCCAACAGCAATAATTAATAATTAAAACCAAAAAAACTTATGCTTTTATAATTATTTAAAATCCTTATACTACAAAAAAAATATTGAAGCAACTTTTTAAATTAATATAATTTGTTGTACCTAATAGCTTTTTTTTTTCGATTGTAAATATATAACTTTTTTAAAAATATTAAAAACTTATTGTCAATTATTAAAAAAAATATTTTATACATTATATTTATATAAAATACTTATATTATGTTATTTTTTAATATTTTTAAGCCACGCATTATAATTAATAAATAGTTTATGACTTTTTTTGAAGAAATTAACGAAGAAAACCTTTCAGGTGTAGCCTATAAAAATATTGCTTTAAAAAAAGCTATATTATCTTTTTTTGTAAAAAACGGTAATTGTACCATTGCCGATTTGTGTACCGAATTGGGTTTAAGTACCCCTAAAATAAATGCTATTTTAAGCGAACTAATTACCGATGGCTTAGTGCAAGATTTTGGTAAGATAGAATCGCGAGGAGGACGCAAACCTAATTTGTACGGGTTAGTTTTAAGATCTGGATTTTTTTTAGGTGTTGATGTTAAGCAAAATCATTTGAATTTAGGATTTACCGATTTGCAAAAAAACCTTATAAATTATAAAGCAGAAATGCCATATCAATTGAAAAATAATAATCAATCTTTAGACGAATTATGTAAAATTATTGAGGCTTATATTCATGAAAGCAATATACCAAAGGATAAAATATTAGGCTTAGGCCTTAATTTATCAGGTCGAATAAACCATACCACAGGCTACAGCTATAGTTTTTTTAATTTTGATGAAGAGCCTTTGAGTAAACTTTTAGAAACCAAACTTGGCATGAAGGTTTTTTTAGAAAATGATTCACGAGCTATGGTATTTGGCGAATTTACTTCTGGTGTAGTTAACGACGAAAGTAATGTTTTATACATAAATATGGATTACGGTTTAGGCATCGGGATAGTAATTAATAGACAATTATATTATGGTAAATCTGGCTTTGCAGGCGAATTTGGGCATATACCATTTTTTAACAACGAGATAATATGTCGTTGCGGGAAAAGAGGATGTTTAGAAACTGAGGTTTCGGGATGGGGATTAACCAGAATATTTAAAGAAAAATTAAACGATGGATTTTCTTCGATTTTATCAGATATGAACATAGAAAATATTACTTTTATACATATTATTGATGCTGCAATTAAAGATGATGTTTTGGCTATTGAATTGATTGCTGCAATGGGAGAAAAATTAGGACGAGCAATAGCTATTCTTACTAATATTTTTAATCCCGAATTAATAATACTTGGAGGTAGCTTACAAAAAATGGATCAATATATACGTTTACCTGTTAAAAGTGCACTCAATAAATATTCTTTAAGCTTAGTAAATAATGATACGCAAATTAAAATGTCGAGCTTGGGTGGTAAAGCTGGTGTTATAGGTGCAAGTTTATTGGTAAGAAATCAATTATTGGCAATAGTTTAAATTTTGCAAATAATTGAATTATACTTTTAATTTCATTAAAATAATACGGGTAATATTAAATTAAAAACCACTTTATCAAATTAAATACCTTCAAACATTTTATAAAATTAGTTGAAGCAATATCCTTAAAATTAAATTTACTTATTGATACTGTATATATATTGGTTTCGGTTTTAACTTTAATAACTCATCGGGGGTCATTAATCTATTAGGAGCTTTTTTTAAATCGTTTTTATAAAATATTTTAAAACCTACAAATTGAACTGGTTCTTTATATAAATAATGGCGATAAGTTCCTTTTTTTAATTCTGGTTCGCCCCAACCATCCATGTGCATAACAATTTGTACTTCTTTACGCAATTTAATATTTTTATAGTTAGTTACCATTCCTTGGGTAAACCTATGTACCACAAGTATTTTTGGAGGTAAGTTATTTTGTTTAACTAGTTGCGCTAAATACTCGGTTGCATAATTTATGTCTGTAGCATCGTAAGTACCAATTTTTGTTCCTGGTATTGCACCAGTTTTCATCGAAAACTCCGGGTCGATACCAAGGTGTACTTGAGGTAGTTTAAAATATTTTTCTAATCGAGGTAATTCGGTTTTTAGGTTGCTTAACGAAACCTGTAAATCTAAAAAAACTATTGCATTGTGCATTTTTGCTATGGCTAAAGCCGAATCAATTTGGCTTTCGGGCATGCGATTATTAAAAAAACCATTTTTACCGGGAGTACCACTTGCAACAGTCGCAATATAATGTATAGCTGGTATAGCTTTTATAACCGAATCTGCTTTATTCCATTTGTTTACTTCAGCATTAAGCATTTTCCACATTTCTTTAGGTGCATATTCGCCTAAAGCTCCCATTTTCTTGGAATATAAGTTTCCATAATAGGCAATAATGCGGTGAAAGGGTAAAATTGCGCCACTCACTGGGATAATATCATTTTTAACAGGCCATTTACCTGTGGTATCGCCATTGGCTAAGTACTTTTGAAGAGAAATATATAAGGCAGTATCCACTGGTTTTACAGTAGAACTAGTTGTAAGTTTAGATGAAGTTTGTACTGTTGTAGTATCTACAATAACTTTTTTATTCGTTTGGCTATCGGCACCCGAACAAGCCATTATTAAACAAACTATAAATATATTAAGTGCAATTAAATTTGTTTTTTTATTAAACATAAGGTTTTGTTTTTTTTTTCAAATGTAGGGCATTTTTTTTAAAATGAATTTATGTCGTATAAAAAAATTTATAACTTCTTTAAATTGAATTTTAAAGTATATGCTATTTTAATAAACGCATGTAAACAAAAAAATTTATATTTGAAAAATGTACATTATAAAAGTAAAAGGCGTAGCCAAAATTCCGGATTATGTGCAACTGAGAGATGAAAACTTTACCTTATTGGCTTACTTTAGGGTAGATAGGCCAGATAAATCGTTGGATAAAGTAGGTTTGGCGCATAAATCTGAGTATATAATGGGTTTGGTTAATAACTTGCCTTTTGGGCAGATATTAAAAATAGAAATTTAAAATGATAGGCAATAGCGTAATAAAATTAAGTAATGTAGATGTTTTTCAACAAAAACACTTGGTATTATCATCGGTTGATTTACATATTGATAAAGGTGAGTTTGTGTATTTGATAGGTCAAACAGGATCGGGAAAAAGTAGTTTACTTAAAATTATTTATGGCGATTTACATATAGCTAACGGTGAAGGAAATGCCGTAGGGTTTAATTTGAAAACTTTAAAACAAAATGACGTACCTTTTTTACGACGAAAACTTGGTATTGTTTTTCAAGATTTTCAGTTACTTACCGACCGTAGCATACAACAAAACTTAGAATTTGTACTAAAAGCAACGGGATGGAAAGATAAAAACCTAATAGCCGAACGCATTAAAGATGTGTTAGAGAAAGTAGGTTTACGCAGTAAAATTAAAAAAATGCCACACGAAATTTCTGGAGGCGAACAGCAAAGAGTAGTTATAGCCCGAGCTTTATTAAACGACCCAGAACTTATATTAGCAGACGAGCCTACAGGGAATTTAGACCCCGAAACCTCTGAAGAAATTATGATTTTGTTGCGCCAAATAAGTGAAGCAGGCACTGCTATTATGATGGCAACACACGATTACCACATTATTCGCACTTTCCCATCCCGAATAATAAAATGCGAAAATGGAAAAGTACATGAAGATGTTACGTTGTAAACATTGAGCATTACTCCTTATGTTTTGCATTGGCAATAAAATATAATTTTTACTGACAGACTGACGGTTTTATTAAACTGGCAAACTGTTTGGTAAAATACTATTAAATGAAAATTTTTAAAATGTTTGATAAAAAGAAAACTGTTTTACAAGAAGAACCTAACAAAATGGCAGAAAATCAAGAAAGTGTCCCATCTGAGGATAATATAAACTCAACTAACGAGACAATTGATAATAATGATATAGTTGGAGAGGATGATACTTTAATTGAAAAAGACATTGTCTCTGATGAAGAAAAATTAAAAGCAGAGGTTGTAACTCTTAATGATAAATTTATTAGGCTATATGCAGAGTTTGATAACTATAAAAGACGTACTCAAAAAGAGCGTGTTGATTTATTGAAAACCGCTAATAAAGAGATTATTTTGGCCATGTTGCCAGTATTAGATGATTTTGAAAGAGCTGAGAAAGCACTGGCAGGTAGTACAGATGTAGCAGCTGTAAAAGAAGGAATAACTATAGTTCATAATAAATTAAAAAATATATTGGGCCAAAAAGGTTTAACAGAAATGGAAGCCTTAGGCCAATCATTTGATGCTGACGTTCATGAAGCTATTACAAGTGTACCATCGCCTAGTAATGAGAATAAAGGAAAAGTGATTGATCAAATGGAAAAAGGTTATTTATTAAACGATAAAGTAATTCGTTTTGCTAAAGTGATTATTGGAGCTTAAAAAACACCATTTTAGATATTATTGTATAATATCTATTTAATGCATTCTAAAATATAAAAATTGCCATAATATTAGGCAATAAATCAAATACAAATAATGGCTAAAAGAGATTATTACGATATACTGGGCGTATCTAAAAATGCCGATGCCGACGAAATTAAAAAAGCGTACAGGAAATTGGCAATTAAATTTCATCCCGATAAAAATCCAGATGATCATACAGCAGAAGACAAATTTAAAGAAGCTGCTGAGGCTTACGAGACTTTAAGTAACGTCGAAAAACGTCAACGATACAATCAATTTGGACATGCCGGTGCACAACAAGGTTATGGTGGTGGTGGCGGCATGAATATGGATGACATATTTAGCCAATTTGGTGATGTATTTGGCGGTGGTGGTGGTAGTCCATTCGATAGTTTTTTCGGTGGGTCACAATCACGCGGTGGAAACGGAGGAAGAAGGGTTAATCGTGGCACTAATTTGCGTATTAAAGTTAAACTTACCCTAGAAGAAATTGCAAATGGTGTCGAAAAAAAGGTTAAGGTAAATAAACAAATTGTTTGTAATACCTGTGGTGGAACAGGAGCGAAAGATAAAAGTTCTTTTCAAACCTGCAAAACTTGTAATGGTTTAGGTTCCGTAAAGCGTGTAACCAACACTATATTAGGTCAAATGCAAACTACTGTTACCTGTCCTACTTGTAATGGAGAAGGAACAATTATAACTTCAAAATGTAACAGTTGCATGGGCGAAGGGATTGTACGTGGTGAAGAAACAATTACAATTAACATACCAGCTGGAGTAAGTGAAGGCATGCAATTAAGCATGAGCGGTAAAGGTAATGCAGCTGCTAGAGGTGGTGTTGCTGGAGATTTAATTATTTTAATTGAAGAAGCTCAACACGAATCACTTAAACGAGAAGGTATAAACATTATTTACGATTTACATGTTAGTTTTATTGATGCTGCATTGGGCACAAGTATTGAAGTGCCTACCATTGATGGTAAAGCCCGAATAAAGTTAGAGCCCGGTACACAAGGTGGAAAAATATTGCGCTTAAAAGGTAAAGGAATACCCGAAGTAAATGCTTACCACAAAGGCGACCAACTGATACAAATAAATATATGGACACCAAAATCCCTTAATAATGATGAAAGAGAATTATTAGAAAAACTTAAATCATCGGATAATTTTAAACCTAACCCGGGTAAATTTGAGAAAAGTTTTTTTGATAGGATGAAAGAATACTTCGAATAGCAAATTTAAATTTTTAGAAAAATTAAATAATTTTTAATTAACATCTTAGCACTAAGATGTTTTTTTTTGGTGCATTTTTTTCTTAATCGAATTATTGCTAATAATTTTTAGTTTTAACTTAAAATTTATAATAACATAATTATATTTTATACAAACTATAACGCATTTTTAGAAACATATATAATTTAATAAAATCTTAAAAAAAATGACAATTTTCTTTTTTGAAATTGTAAACTAAGAAATTTTAAAAAACTGGCTAATATAATCGGTAATGTTACATATTCTGTATATAATTTATTTGTTATAGATTTAATACTTCAAGTTTTTAAAATATTACTATAAATCATTAATTTATGGCATTATTTTTCAAATACATTCAAAAATTAGTTGTTTGTATAATTTTTGTATGTATGGCTTTACTAATTTTCGGTAATTGCGACCCTATGTAACCTTATTGCGATGATGTTGATGCACCAATAGATACCCATTTCTTGCATAATATTTTATTATTCTTACAATAACACAAAACAAAAAAAATTGGTTTTAAATACAATTATAATTACTAAAATTACTGACAGTTACTAATTTTATCTATAAATTATAAATCTTCGTTAAGTCGTATTGTAAATAAAACTTATGGCAAATATTATTTCTTAGATTTTTTCTTTATAATGTTTTTTTTTAAATGACATTTAAAATTCAGAAGCAAATATATAGTTAAGTGCCTCTCCCCTGCCATTTTAGGTTATTGAAATTATAGGTAAAACCATCAAATTATATGTTAAAAAAAAATAATATTTTATCTAAATTCAGTAATAATTTATTTACATCAATGATTTTAATTGCTAAATATTGTTTTTAAAACTACACTATTTTAAACAAAGCTTTTAGTTCGGTTGCATCTTCGGGTTTCATTCGGCCACCCAAAATAAGGCGTAATTGCCTTCTGCGTAAAGCACCATTATATAATTCTATTTCCCCTTCGGTTTCGGGAATTAACGAGGGCACACGAACCGTTTTGCCCAGGTTATCTAATGCTACAAAAGTATAATACGCTTCGTTAGATTTTATTTTTGAACCTGTGGGAATATTTTCGGCCCATACATTTAACCGCACTTCGAGCGAAGTATTAAAAGCTCGGGTAACTTTAGCCTTTATGGTAATTACATCGCCCAATTTAACAGGATGATTAAACGATACATTATCAACCGATGCAGTAACCACAATATTATTACAATGTTTTTGAGCAGCAATGGCTGCGGCAATATCCATCCAATGCAATAGCCTACCGCCCATTAAATTATGTAGCGGGTTGGTATCGTTAGGTAATACCAATTCGTTCATGATTGTAAGAGAGTTTTCGGCGGTTTTAGGTTGCATGGTATATTTTTTTATTATTTATTCTCTTACTCTTTGGGTTTTGCTACTGTTAAACTCGCTAAAAGCTACTAACTCCTCGAAACGTAATCCGGGCTGACGGTAATAAACCAAAATTTGATAATCGTTATCAGTATCAAAATACGAACCATTTAATATATTGTTATCTATTAATTTACCTGTTGCATCAGCAATGCTATAACTATAATCGTAAACACCTTGTTTCAATAGCATTTTTAGCGTGTATTGCTTTGTTTCGGCATCGTAAATCATTCTATTAATTTCGTTTTTTTGGTACTGATTAAATAAACCAACCACATATACTTGGCCAGTTGTGTAAGGTTGTTCAGCTTTTAACGCAAAATCAACAACGGCATAATCGGCATCGGGGTTTGCTACCAAACCATCTTGGTTTCGGATAAAAAATTTTCCATTCTCATCAAAAGTAAAAGTATAACCCTCCGTTTTTGGTGTAACAACATCGGCAAACAAAGAAACCTGAAACAACGAATCGCGGGTAAGTTGATACACTTTTTGTGATTTTAGTCTGAAACTTCGAATATCAAAAAATGTAAATTCGCTGCCACCAGCAAAATCATTGCTATTAATGTCGTTGTATATCAGCAAATCGTTTTTTATGAAAACTGGTCGCCTAGTCCATTTTGCTAAATCATATCTTCGGTTTTGCAGTATTTGTATGCGTATATCTTGATAAGGATTTTGGATTAAGATGCCTGGGCTTGATACCGTAAAATTAATTTTTTGGTTACTTAGGCGTAACGCATTAAAATTAGAGGGTATTACTTCTATATTTAAGGACATTTTGATATTTAAAACGTAAAATCTTCGGGTAAATAGTAACCTACTTTCGTCGCCATCTTCATATACTTTTAGCAAATAATTGCCCGAAAGCTTTGGCATTGCTATGGCCGAGTTTGGAAACTTAATTTCGTAATGAATATATTTTTGATAAGTATTTGCAGCATTTCGATATTGATTTATACGGTCGAAAGTAAATCCATCTAAGTAATCTAGCTGTGTGATATTGGTAGGTTCCCAATCGCCATTACAATGTATAAAAGTGTAATAAATATTTTTGCTACCTGTGCGTAAATCGTCGAATTTTAATATCAATTGATCGTCGGAGCCTAAATTTAACGTAGGGAACGATTGCTCTTTTTTGGTATTAAAAAATTCGATAGTTTTAATATCATACACATAATCAATATTATCGTATATGGTTTCAACCGATGGTACTTGCACAGGACGTATCCTAACTTTTTTAGGTTTATTTTGCCCGAAACTGCTTATGCAAAAGCTTAAATTTATTAAACAGAAAAATAAGATTATAATTTTTTTTAACATGGTTAATTATTTATGGTAATACCCTTTAAATAGTTTATGGTATTGGTTTTTTAAAACTGAATTTGCAGTCGGCGATTTTTTAACGGGTATGGTATGGTCGTAAAAAATAATTTCTCCTCTTTCTGCATCAATAATTACCGCAAACAAAGTTGAAATAGGAAGTATGGGAATAGGGTCGTAATTATCTAACGATAGGTTATTGTCAGAAACTCGCTTTTTGTAATTTTTAGTATTTGTATGCCCAAAACTTAACCCTGTAATTACTGACGCTAAGGCAAATCGTTGGTTGTTTAGTTTTAAAACCGAATCAATAGCTGGTGATAATTTTATGTTCGAAATATCTTTATAGTGCATTATTTTTTCAATCATGTAATTCAAATCTTTATAAATTTTTAGTTGAGTTTCGGCATCATTAATAATAATTTTATTCGAAACGTTAAATTTTTGATATTTATTAATCACACTATCTAGTATAAGTTTTGATAATATTGATAATGAATCGCTTGGGGAAATTGTGTTGTCTTTATTAATTAAATTTACGTAAGATAAAGGTTCGAAGTAAGCTAAATTTTTAATATCTTTTAGTTTTACTTTTTTGTTTTCAAGTTTATAGGAAGCACAAGCGCTCAGCAACACTAAAACTATCAATAACAAAAGTATATTTTTCATTTGTTTTAATTAAAACTTATTTAGGCTATTGATTTTGATAGGCTATCTACCTCTTCGGCTATCTCTTCCCAATGTAATTGCAAAGCACCTAGCGTTTCTTTAACTGTTGCATATCGCCCATTTACTTCTTTTAATTTAGCAGCATCATCGTATATGCTATCGTTACTAAGTTCGGTTTCAATAACAATAATTTTTTTCTCGTTGTCCGAAATTTGGTTTTCTAACTCTAGCAACTGTTGGTTTAGCTTTTTTAACTGTTTATTTATTTCATCGGTTGGCAAGGGTTTGGGTTTAATTTTTATAGGTTTTTCTTTTTTAGTTTCCTTTAAAGTGCCTAAACTTATTTGTTTTTGTCTTGCACTGTTCCACTCTTCATATTCGGCATAAGTGCCAGGGTATTGGTTAATATCTTGATCTTCGATATACCAAATTTTATTAGCTACATTATCTAAAAAATATCTATCATGGCTAACAGCAATAAAAGTACCTTCATACTGTTGCAAAGCCTGTATAAGTATGTTTACCGATTGTATATCAAGGTGATTGGTAGGTTCATCTAGTATTAAAAAATTGGCATCGGTAGTTAGCGATTTTGCCAAAGCTACCCTCGATTTTTCGCCACCCGATAATACCCTAATTTTTTTAAACACATCATCACCCGTAAATAAAAAACAGCCTAATAACGATCGTAATTCGGTATCGGAATGGGTAGGTGCAAATGATTGTAATTCTTCTAAAATAGAATTATCTAAATGTAAAGATTCTAACTGGTGCTGTGCAAAAAACGTAACCGATACATTATGGCCAGTTTCGCAGTCGCCTTCAAAGCTTTCGGTACCTGCAATAATACGCAACAAGGTTGACTTTCCTTTTCCGTTGGCACCTATCAAAGCTATTTTATCGCCTTTTTCTATCAGTCCTTCGGCCCTATCTAATATTTCTATGGCTGGATAACTTTTACTTGCATTTTCTATTTTTATTACATGCCTGCCCGATGGTTTCGAAAACTTAAATCTAAAATTTACCGCTGGGTTATCATCATCTACATCATCAACCCGCTCTAGTTTGTCCAACGCTTTTATACGCGATTGCGCCATTTTAGCTTTGGATGCTTTGGCCCTAAATCGTTCGATTAAACGTTCCTCTTGTTTAATTTTTGCTTGTTGATTTTTAAATTCGCCTTTTTGAATTTCGCCTCGCAAAGCTTTTTCTTCTAAATAAAAAGTATAGTTTCCCGAGTAAATGGTTAATTTACCTTTGCGAGATTCTACAGTACGGTTTACAATCTTATCTAAAAAATACCTATCGTGTGATACAATTACTATTGCCCCTTCGAAGCCGTTTAAATAGGTTTCGAGCCACTTAATAGAGGGTAAATCCATGTGGTTGGTAGGCTCATCAAGTAGCAATATATCAGGCGTTTGTAACAATATTTTTGCCAACATTACCCGCATTCGCCAGCCACCCGAAAAAGTGTTTAGTGGCCTTACTTGGTCGGCAGTGCTAAAACCTAAACCAGCCAATATTTCGTTCGCCCTGTACTCAATACTATAGCCATCTAAGGCTTCAAATTCTTGTTGCTTATCGCTGAGTTTAAACAATATTTCTTCCGAGTAATCGGTTTCTATTTTTTTTAATAATACTTCAATCTCATCATGTAATTGATTTTGACGATCAAATGCTTCCATGGCCACATGCAAAATGCTATGGTGCGAATCGTAGGAAAGCAAATCTTGGTTTAAGTAACCAATTTTTAAATCTTTCGACATCGAAACCGTACCTATGGTAGGGGCATATTCACCCACTATTATTTTTAAAAGTGTTGATTTTCCGGTACCGTTTGCACCTATTAGCCCACAACGTTCGCCTGGTTTAATATGCCAGTTAGCTTCTTCGTATAAGGCCCTTGAGCCTATTAAAAATGTTAAATTATTTATTGAAATCATGTATTGTCAAAGGTAGTTTTTTTTAGGTTATGATGTTAGGTTTTTAGAGGCTTTGCATGCGGATACTATTTATAAATTTTAGTAAGCAAATTGATTAAAAGACCACCCCATTATTTGGGAATTTTCGTTGTAATATCGGAAGGCGAGAAAGGATAAGTTGGAATTAAATTTTCAAAAAATCAAGTTCATAAACAATTAATTATAATTTTTTGGTTTTAGCAATACCTTACAGTCCTTATAAACCTGTAAGGCATTGCTATTAAAATTGTTTTTATTGCTTATATTTTTTATAGCCTTATTGAAAGCTCTAATTGGCCACCAAAGCACTCATCTTGTCTACTTCTCCACTTCCTACGTTGCGCTTTAATTGTATATATTTATAGGCTTTTTGCAAATTACCAAAACTAAACTAATACGCAGGGTCCTCGAAAAGAGAGACCCTGCTTGGACTAAAGCTTTAATATGATTGGGTAAACTGGTATTTACCTGAGCATAACAGGAAAACATTAGGGTGTTTAAAAAACTTACACCTCTAAGCTTTCGGCAACGCAACACAAACCCAGTTTTCTTGGCCAAATCATTTAAAGTGTCGGCACAAAAATCATTATCAATAGTTGTGGTAATTGATTTAAATCGTTGTTTAACAAATAGTTGCTAGTTAAATTTTAATTTAATTTTCTTGTTTTCGGACTTATTTTTTGGTGCCTTTATAGAGTTGAGCGAGACATAAAAAAATAATGATACCCCTGTCAATTACGCCCAATTGGCAATATTTTTTCCAACTAATTGAAAGTAAATTAGTTGGCTGCTAAGTTAACAACTATGGTAAGGACACGAACCATGGCGAGTAGTAATTTACGAACTAAAAAAAGCGCAAAGTCATAGACATTTGCGCTTTAATGTTGTTATAAGAATGCATTACATTATTTTTTCCATTTTCCACCACCTACGTAAAATCCTAAATGAATACCTAAATAGCCATTTGATATTGTACCTATTTCATTACCAGAATCGTTTTTCAATGTAGATTTAGGTACTAAATTGTATTCCAGTCCCATTCTAAATTTTGCCAATTCAAATCCTCCTCTTACTAATCCACCAATTTTACCACTAGCATCTAAAACAACAGTTTGATTATTAACTAAACCAACACTTGCAACAGAATAATATCCTGCTCCACCACCAATATATGGAGCAAAAGAACTACGCGATTTATTAAAATAGTAGTCATAGGTACCAACATAAGATCCGTTTGCCGAAATTTTTCCACTTTGAAGTCCTCCCGCATTAATGTTAATATTGCGAATCATAGCAGCAGATCCAATTCTTATACCAACATTCATATTATCTTTTATATTATACTTGGGTTCGATAGATAATAAAATACCACCTCCACCATCACTAGGAACTGTATATCCTAAGTCTAATCCCACTCTAAAATTGCCTTTTACTTGAGAATGAACATTTGCGAAAGCTAATATAGCTATAGTTGTTAAAATAATTTTTTTCATATTTTTTTTTAAATTTTATGGTGCAAACATATATATATATTTAACAGTAGCAATAAAAAAAATTAAGATTAGAAATAATATTTCCAGTATCACATAATTATGTTTTGCTTATCTAAGCTATTTGCTATTAATATATTACCATTATTACGTTGGTTGTCTGTATCATTTGTAATGGGATTTTTTTGTCAGTTTAAAATAAACTTATTATATAACAGGGTAGAAAAAATTATATTTAAAGAAATGCCAAAATTTACGGATTGCATTTTACGTTCAAGATCCTGTTTGTCCTTAGATATGAGTGTGAAGCACAGGATCTAGCGTTGAGGACTAAGAATTGTAAAATAAAACAAGAGTTTATAACTCTTTTTTATTTTTAGCTGGAGACTAAAATCATTTACTAACCAGTTTGCCAGTGCGTTAACAGTACGGGCAAACTGGGGTTCGAGGAGACACGAACCAAGGTTTAGTTGGCTATTTATTTACAAAAAAAAAGTTTTTATGCAGCAAAAAAAACAGATTGCCTAAAGCCTAAAAAGCAAAAGCGTCTAATAAAATTAGCCGCTTTTGTGGTCGGGGCTGATACAATCGCCCCCCTCGAACAAAGTAAAACTTAAATATGTTTCTTTTTGGTTTAAACTTAGCAAAGCAAAGTGCTCGATTAAAATTTTGCCTTCAACGATTTTCAGATTTGAAGTCTCCCTAAACATACTTGCTGTTGGCTAACAATTCTCATCGACAGGAACATTCGGGATTTACACCTTATACATATCGTAAGCGTAGCGCAAAATAAAAAAAGTTGCCACTGCTAACAACTTTAAATAATTTATGTTACTGAAAATAAACTAATACTTGTACGCCACTCCTGTTTTAATTGCTTGAACTCCTCCCAACGTGTTTGAAGAAGCACCTACAGTTGTTTTATCAGAAGTTAGTAAAACAAATGCACAGCCCTGTTTAGCAGCATCCATCTTTAATTTTTTCTGAGCTTTTTTATCTCCAGTATTTCCTGTTTGTAAATTTATCAAACCAGTTTTACCTCTCGCTTCACCCACTTTTTTAAGACCTGCGATATAAGATTTATCTTCAAGAATAACTACTTTTTCCCAGTCATCTTCTCCACTTATGTCAATTTTTTCTGTCATTTGCTCCACGCGACCAGACTTTCCATAAACTATTTTTTCAATAGCATATTTTCCAATTGAGTTTTCAGCATCTTCCCCATCATATTTAAATACAACTACATATTCTTCGACACGAACGACTTTACCTTTAACCACCTCACCACTGTGTTTGGAGATTAAATCAACTTGGGCATTTACTTGTGTAACACCAAAAAAAAGAACAAGCACTAAAAAAATTTGTTTCATTATTTTTATATATTAAAATTTAAGTTGCAATTTAAAAAAAAAACAGTTTTTCTGCAATTTTTATACGTTTCCAAAACTCGTGAACAATTTATAACATTTCTGTTTTTGATTTTTATATCAAACAAAAGTATTAATTGTATGTATTTTTCGTTTTTTTTTAATATGAAAATATAATTACCCTTTAAAAAAAAATAAAATCATTTTAAACTAATTTTTTGTGGTTTTAGTTATGATTTTAAGTTCATCAATTCAGAAAAATTTCTTAAATAATTTCTTTTGTTTGTTTTACTTCGTTTTTTGATAGTTTACCCCCGATATTTTAATTACTCTTTTCCTATCTATTGTTTTTATTTGGTCTAAAAATATCCCTTACTTCGAGGTTTGCAACCTCGAAAATCTTACAGTAAAGTTTGCAGTTCCATCAATAAAACTAACCTAAAAAAACTTAACTTACTGCCTTGGTTCATGTTCTCACTAATCTGAAAATAAATTTTAAACATTTAAACTAATATTTTTTAAAATAAATTGATTTATGTGGGCAATTTCCACGGCAAGTTGTCTATAATACCCGACAGGTCTTGGAGACTTGTCAGGTATGTATTAATAATTCGGTTTGTATTGAAGGGTTATAAATGCTTTGGGTTTTGCGTTAGGGATAGAAGCGGTAGCCTTTTTTTGGCTTCCCAAACCCTTTAGGATTTGGGAAGCCAAAAAAAGCTACAAGCGGATAGCCCGACCCTTTTCGGGTAACGCCCAAATAATTCCTCCTCTTTGGTTCGAGTCCCTACGAATCAATAAAATAAATTGTTTGGTTATTAATATCTGACAGGTCTTGGAGACCTGTCAGATATTAATCCATTCAATACATCAAACTTTTCTTTGACGATTTTCTCCAACCGGCTTGGTTTTCATAAGCCACAAAGTAAATTTTTAAATCAGCCTGATTTTCGTACTTCACGAAAAAAATTTTCTTTTTTGCTTGGTTTGCATACTGTGTAAAAAACCATTTTCCATCATTGTTGCTAGCTTGGTTTTGATATTTTACTTTGTAAACATTTAAGTCGGCTTGGTTTTCGTATTTTACAACAAATACTTTTACGTCTGCCTGATTTTCATAATCAACTGAAAAAACCTTTTGTGCACTCGAAATATGATAAGCTAATAGCATTGATACAATTAAAAACAAATGTTTCATTATCTTTTTTTTTAATTTATTTTAAACTCCATCGCCGTTGTTCGTGTACTTACGAAAAACTTGTTAGGCAACTTAATTAAAATTTTTAAAAATTATGTTTTTTTCTACTCAACCATCCTAAAATATACATCATACAAACATAAAAATAGACATACAAATAATTGTAAACTGATAAATAAAATAAGCTTTGCAAATAATTTAGCCATTTAAAAATAGGTTTGCTATTTTCGCACTATAATATTTGATATCTATGGAAGAATTTGAAGATAGTGCAGCATCAAAAAAAACTAAAACAGTTTATATTACTACCGTTATAAGCATATCGCTTGTGCTTTTAATGTTGGGTTTATTAGGTTTGATATTGGTTCACGGAAAAAATTTATCAAATTATGTTAAAGAAAACATCGTGTTAAACGTAATAATAAACGAAGGAACTAAAGAGGTTGATGTGCTTGCTTTCCAAAAAGAAATTGAAACTAACAACAAAGTAAAATCAACACAATATATAAGTAAAGAGTTAGCAGCCCGTAATTTAACTAAAGATTTAGGCGAAGATTTTATAAAATTTTTAGGCTATAATCCTTTGCTGTCCTCCATTGATGTTTACTTAAAAGCCGATTACGCTAACCCCAAAAGCATCGAATTATTAAGCATTTTACTTAAAAACAATTCTTTGGTAAACGAGGTAAGATACCAGAAATCATTAATCGAAAACATTAATCAAAATATACAAACTATATCGCTGATACTGTTAAGTTTTGGTGGTATATTATTAATTATCGCCATCGCACTTATAAACAATACCATTAGGCTGGCTATTTACTCGCAACGGTTTTTAATACGCAGTATGCAATTGGTAGGTGCAACCCGTTCGTTTATTCGGTGGCCATTTATATTTTTTGGCGTTTTACACGGATTAATAGCTGGCTTAATAGCTATTATTTTACTATTAGCAACCCTATATTTTAGCCAACAGCAAATACCAGAATTGATAATTTTAAGAAACTATTATGAGTTTGGTATGGTTTTTTTAGGAACTATTGGGGTTGGAGTTTTAATTTCGGGATTTAGTACTTTTTTTGCAGTAACTAAATATTTAAAAATAAAAAGTAATAATTTATACAGATAATATAATGTCGAAACTAACTAACAACAGCGAAAAAACTAAGCCGAACTTTATGTTCGAAAAAATTAATTATCAATTATTATTGTTGAGTATTTTTATAGTAATTATAGGTTTTGTATTAATGTCGGGCACTACCGATATTTACAGTTTCCGCAAAATTGTGTTGGCACCAATAGTTGTTATAGGTGGTTTTATTTTTGGCTTTTATGCTATTCTTAAAAAACCCAATAGCAATATTTAATGGAAATTTGGCAAGCTATTGTACTGGCTATTATAGAAGGAATAACCGAGTTTTTACCCGTATCATCCACTGGGCATATTATTATTGGAGCTGCTTTGATGGGTATAAAAAGTAACGATTTTGTAAAACTTTTTACCGTTGCCATACAACTAGGCACCATACTTTCGGTACTGGTTTTATATTATAAAAGGTTTTTAAAATCGTTTGATTTTTATTTTAAATTATTAGTGGCATTTGTGCCTGCAGTAATATTTGGTTTGCTTTTTAATGAAAAAATTGATGAATTGCTTGAAAGCCCAGTTGGGGTTGCCATAGCATTACTAATTGGTGGAATAATTTTACTGTTTGTTGATAAATGGTTTAAAAATGGAACTGTTGATAATAGTGATGATATAAATTATGCAACGGCTTTAAAAATTGGTTTTTTTCAATGCTTATCAATGATTCCTGGTACTTCTCGTTCGGCAGCTACTATAATAGGTGGTATGTCGCAAAAACTTACCCGCAAAGCAGCTGCCGAATTTTCTTTTTTTTTAGCTGTACCAACCATGTTTGGTGCAACGGCAAAAAAACTTTATGATTTTTTTGACGACGGTAAACATACCATTACATCGCAAGAAATAAATTTATTAATTATTGGTAACGTGGTAGGATTTTTAGTAGCCATGATTGCCATTAAAAGTTTTATAGGCTACTTAAGTAAACACGGTTTTAAAGTATTTGGTTATTACCGAATTATAGTAGGTACTATTATTTTGGTTTTGTACTTAACTGGCCAATCGTTGGAAATTATTTAATGACCGAAGAAGAAAAAAATTTCCCCGATTTTAATTTCACCGATGGCGAAATTTTGTTAATAAACAAACCTTGCAGTTGGACTTCCTTTGATGTAGTAGGCAAGTTGCGTAACTCGCTAAAACCATTAAAACTTAAAGTTGGGCATGCAGGTACCTTAGATCCCCTAGCCTCGGGATTATTAATTATATGTACAGGTAAGCTAACCAAACAAATAGATACCTACCAGGCAGAGGAAAAAGAATATATAGGTACTTTTACTTTGGGTGCCACCACACCATCTTACGATATGGAAACCGAGCCTGATAACACATTTAGCTTATCGGGTTTAACCCATAAAAATATTACGGAAACTGCTTTACAATTTATAGGTGAAACAAGCCAGCAACCACCCATATATTCGGCACTAAAAATTAATGGAGAACGCTTGTACGAAAAAGCAAGGCGTGGCGAAAATATAGAAATACCTAGCCGTAAAGTTATTATTTCGGAATTTGAAATTATTAATATACAATTACCCGAAGTGCAATTTAGGGTTGTTTGTAGCAAAGGTACTTACATACGTTCTTTAGCGTTTGATTTTGGTAGGATGCTAAACAATGGTGCTTATTTATCGTCGTTATGTAGAACCCGTAGCGGAAATTTTAAATTAGAAAATGCCTTCGAAATAATGGAATTGGTAAATCATATAAAAGAAATTAAACAAAATAGTGATTTTAAATAATAACTATTTATGCCTTAAATTTGCAGTAAAAATACCATAATATGAAAATATACCACCACTTAAACGAGTTTAAAAAACTACCCAAAGCTGTGGTAACCATAGGCACTTTTGATGGTGTACATTTTGGTCATCAAAAAATTATAACCACACTTGTTCAAGAAGCCAAAGTAAATAATGCCGAAGTTGTAATACTTTCGTTTTTCCCTCATCCACGCATGATATTGCACCCCGAAGACCAAAATTTAAAACTTATAAATACCATAAGCGAAAAAGCATTACTGCTAGAAAAATTTGGGGTAAATCATTTAATTATTACACCGTTTACACGCGATTTTTCGAACCTTTGGCCTCAACAATATATTGAACAAATATTGGTAAACACCATTGGAACTACCAAAATTGTCATCGGGCATAACCACCATTTTGGTAGAGATAGGTCGGGAAATATTAGCGATTTACAAAAATATGCCCCACAATACGGTTATCAAGTAATCGAAATACCGCAACAAGATGTCGAAAACAGCAGTGTATCATCAACCAAAATACGCAACTCGCTTTTAAATGGCGATGTAAATACTGCTAACCTATTTATGGGGCATCCATTTACATTAAATGGAAAAGTAATCCGTGGCGACCAAATAGGCCGAACAATAGGATACCCAACAGCCAATATTTTTGTGGAAGAAAGCTATAAACTGATTCCATCGGATGGGATTTATGCTGTGAAAGTGTATGTAAATGCCCAAGATATTAAAAATAAAAATCAAGAAATTAAAAACCCTTATGCTATAGATAATAATTATTTGCAGTACTCAAATAAACAACAAGATGCAGTTAATTGTTATAATGGCATGGCATATATTGGCCACCGACCAACTATTAACGGAACAAGCCAAAATATAGAAGTTAATATTTTTGATTTTGATGAAGATATTTATTACCAAACTATTAAAATAGAATTTTTACATTTTATAAGGCATGATATTAAGTTTGAAGGACTTAATGCTTTAACCGAGCAGTTGGGTAAGGACAAAACGGAAACATTAGCTTATTTTAAAAATAATATCAATTAAGCTACAACTATTTTAAAAACTAACTGTTAAAACAAAACTTGCATTAGTCAGTTGTTGATTTTAAATTTACCATAACCATGAAATTAATTAGCCTGTTATTATTTTTTACCTCATGTTTTGGTGGAAATAAACCCATATCTAAACCTACAAATATGACAACCCTAAAAACTGATACTTCCGACTTTTATACATTCAAATTAAATACCATTGATGGCAAAGCAATTGATTTTGCAAAATATGCTGGTAAAAAAGTATTAATTGTAAACACCGCATCCGAATGTGGCTACACACCGCAATACAAAGATTTACAAAAACTACACGAAACTTATGGCAATAAAGTAGTTGTATTAGGTTTCCCTTGTGATGATTTTGGTGGGCAAGAGCCCGGAAACGCGAGTACTATACAAGAATTTTGCGAAAAAAATTACGGTGTAACCTTCCAACTATTCGAAAAAGTAAGTGTAAAAGGCAATACTATTTCTCCATTATACCAATGGCTTACCGATAAAAATAAAAACGGCTGGAATACGCAAGCACCAACTTGGAATTTTTGCAAATATTTAATAAACGAAAAAGGCGAATTAGTAAAGTTTTTCCCTAGTGCCATTGCACCAATGGATAACGCAATAGTTGATGCTATTAAAGAATAAAGCCTTATTAAACATTAATTGCTTATGGTTTTATATTTGAGTTCTTAATTTAAAATACTTTTGTTTTAGGCGTTAAACTTTAAAAAAATGCTCGAACCTGCATACCACCTGTATGTACGGTGCGAACATCGCCCGCTTTTCGACCTTCGTAAGTAAGGTTTAGTTGTATGCCATTTGATACCGTACGTTGAAAACCCATGCTCCATGTTAAATTATTGCCAGGTTGTAAGCCATCTAATAGTTCAAAAGCAACTGCTGTATTATTTGTTCCCTTAAACCTATTGGTTATATTATTTATACGGGCCGAAAATATTCCCTTTTTAAGTAAATTATACTTAAGTTCGGTACTTAACCTACTATTTAAGGTGCTTTCGGCACCATATTGCGGGGCATTTTTTTGCTGACTAATAGCTCCCGAAAATATAATACGAAAATCGGTGGAAAATTGGTAGCTAAATTCGGGTTGCGTTTCGTAAAAATTAACTGCGTAATTATTAGTAACAAAAAGCTCCGAAATAAATAATTTACTTCCTTGTTTTAGTTCAACAATAAAATTGGCTTTGCGCACAAAATTCCACCTTACTCTTATGCTATTTTCGGAACGCTTACGGTTATCGAAACCGTTGGTTAATAATAGCCGATTTGCCGTTTTTTGATAATTAATATCAATACCGAACAATGGATTTATACGGTCAAAAAATATAGTGTTTCTAAAAAAAGAATTAAATGCCAACAAATTATCGTTGTTAATATTTGTTTGGTATGGATTAAAAGCAGCAATACCCCCATTACCTAGCAAAACTTTTTTATCAATTCGTAGTGCAGTTATGGTACTTATTTTTTTTGCAAAAGTGTAAAAATTGTTTTGTTTGGTCTTAAATAATGAGGCAAAGTTTAAAGCTAAATTTTGATTTATAGCCGTAAAATTAGACCGTATAAATTGGTTTGTTATTCTAAAAATTCGAATAAATTTTGCTTGGTCCGGAAAGCGAGAAATTTCAAACTCATTTAATTCTTTTATACCGTTTTGATTATAATCGTTCCAAGCGTAAATACCTTGGCCGGCAGGCACTTCTAAATAAGTAAATTCTCGTCTAGGCTCTTGTCCTGTACCTAATTCGTAAAAACTGTTTAGCATTATAAATCCCCGTAAGGCTTTAAAGTTATAATCTACCCTGCCTAACAATGTTTGTTCATCGGTTTTTAAGCTATCTTTTTGGGTGTAAGCTACCGTTCGGTACGATGCGTTAAATGCTAATTGCGAATTTCGGTTTTTGTTAAACTCCGCCTTAGCGGTATAAATATTACCTTTGCTAAACGCATTTAGTTTATCGCCGAAAGGCAAATCATCATACCTTGTGGTGTAAGCCAACGAAAATTTATTGTTGGCTGTTGCCGAGTTTTGTAATACAAACTGGTATTGTCGATATGCGAAAGTTTGTAAGTTAAAAATATTGGTAGCTATATTTTTAGTTTTATTTTGTTCCTGCTCAAAGTTAAACCCAGTTTCAAAACTTTTAAACTTTTTAAGATATTTTAGATATTGCCTTAAAAAACTACCTTCTTGGTTAAGGTTATTTTTGGAGTTTAGTAAGCTAGCTGCATACGATATTTGTTGGCTTTTTAATTCGTAATTGCCATTAATAGCATGTTGAAAACCTGTATAAATATTTTGTTTATCGAAATTATTTATGCGGTAAAGTATTTGTTTTGTTGGTGATTTATATAGTTGTATTTGTGCACTTAGCCAGTTTTCGTTACCTATTTCGGTTGTATTTATGCCCGCTAAATTAAAATCTCGTTCAAACTCTACCGAGCGATACCTTTCGAGTGGTTTAAATTGTTTGTTTACATATTCGTAAGCAATTTGACTTTTAAGTTGTAGGCCTGTACTATCGTTTCCTTTTAAAAGATGTGCATGTTGGGCTATAATTTTATAGGCTAAGCCCTTGTTTTGCGCATTGTTTACTGTCGAAAATAAGTTTACATCGTTATTACTAAACCCTGTTTCAGTAAAAATACTGGTTCGTTTACCTAATTTATAATTGGTATTTAAGGTTAATAGTTGTTGTTTTTTAGGAGTTACTAAAAGCGTAATAGGTTCGTAATCGCCTTGCAAAATCCCATTTATAGGTGCTACATATTCAAATACTCTGCCATTAGCGGTTGCATTTAATTTTAGTTTGTAATTACCTTTGCCTAAACCAAGTAAAGTAAAATTTACCCTAAACTTGGGAGTTAATGAATCGGTACTAAATACAAATATATTTGAAAAACCTAGCGTATCTATTGCATTATACTGCACTTCATTATTATTATAAGGTACGGCAGTAGCATTGCTAAAAAAAGCTTGACTGATATTGTTGCCTATAGTTTTTAAAAAATCTTTTTGAGGGTCGCTAAGCGATTGTAAAAAAGGCTGGTTGGGGTTATCTTGTTCGTTATAGTAATTAAAACCAATTTTAAGTTTTTTGCTTTCAAAATTTTGGTTTGCAAATAGTAAGCTTCTGGCAAAGGTTTTATCAGAGTATTCAAACTCAATACTTATTCTTAAATTTTGGGTAATTAAACGCTTGGTAGTAAAAATAAGTTCGGCAGTATTATAATCGATAATGTAGTCGTTATCTTGTCCACGCAACACTAATTCGCCATCAATAAATACCCGCTCGGTTCCCGAAAGTATCACTATAAATTGCTCGCCATTATTTCCCAATAATCTATAAGGGCCTTGGTTACCTTCTAATCCAATGATTTGGTTTCTAGCACTTCGGCCTTTGGCTATCGCACCAGCAAACTGGGTAGTATAAATATTTTGTTTTTTATCGGTAATTATATTAGATACATAAGCCCCTTGGGTACGTTTAAAATAATTCATAAAATAACTGTCGGGCTTACGTAGTTCGTAATCACCTACTACTAAGGTAGCTTGCTTTCGTTTCAACTGAATAAAAACACGGTCGAAATCACTTAATTGTTGGGTATTTCCTTCGGGCTGAATGGGTAAATTATCGTCGGATATGGCAGCTAATATTTCTATCTCTTTATTTATTTTACCCGAAAGTTGCAATACCATGTTAGAGTTTAAGGTAAGATTTTGGTTATTGCCAAAACCCACACTTCTGGATATACTGCCGCTTTTATCAAATCCCGAAAGGTTAAAAACGGTATTTTCGTTCGCATTAACCCGATAAACCAAGCCTTTGTTGCCACTAATGGAAGTAGGTGCAATTAAATTTAGATTTTTGTTTGCATATTTTTTGGTAAATAAAATAGGGAAAACGCGGTAACTTATAAGCACCGAATCCGCAAGCGGTTTTGTTAGCCAAGTAATTTGTGAGGAAGCAAAATTTAGTCGATATACACTGCTATCAATGGTATTATTATTAATTGATAATCGTATCGAATTAGGTAAAATACTTAAACTATCAACTTGTATGGTATCGGTTATGGCTAATTTTTTAATAAAAAAATCGGATTTGAATTGCGCCTTTACCTGTTGCATTATTAGCAAAAACATCACAATAGATAAAGCCTTTTTAATCATTATTTTAATAAACGAAAATTATGCGAAATATTTATGCTGTTTGTTAAATTTTTATAGTTGAGTTTTGTAAACCTAAAATATTTAAAGCTAAAAAAGCCGTTTCTTTCGAAACAGCTTTTTAATTAAAAAAGTTTTTTTTTGTCTAGTTATGCATAATCAAGGTTTGTACCCTATCTGGGCCAACCGACAAATATTTTATAGGTACACCCAGTTCGGTTTCTAAATAATCAATGTAATCTTGTAATTTTTCGGGTACTTGGTAGGGTTCTCTAATACCTGTTAAATCTTCATGCCAGCCGTCTATTTCTTTCCAAATAGGTTCGGGTTTTATGCTGCTAATATCATAAGGCATATAATCTATAATTTCGCCATTATAATTGTAATGCGTACAAGCATATATTTTTTCAAATCCACTAAGTACATCGGCTTTTGTCATTACCAGTTGGGTAACGCCGTTTAGCATTATGGCGTATTTTAATGCGGGTAAATCTATCCACCCACAACGTCGTGGCCTTCCTGTGGTAGCCCCAAACTCGTGTCCAATTTTACGCAATTCTTCTCCGGTTTCGTTTTCTAACTCGGTTGGGAATGGACCACTTCCCACGCGGGTACAATAAGCTTTAAAAATGCCAATTACATCACCAATTTTATTGGGCGCAATGCCTAAACCTGTACACGCACCAGCGGTTGTAGTGTTTGATGAGGTAACAAAGGGGTACGATCCAAAATCAATATCCAACATAGTACCTTGTGCACCTTCGGCCAAAACGGACTTTCCGTCTTTTAAATATTGGTTTACAATATGTTCGCTATCTACAAACGGAAACTGTTTTAAAGTTTCTAAGGCTTCAAAAAATGCAGCTTCACGTTCGCCAAAATCCTCTATTTCACCATAATTACTTAGTATCGATTTATGCTTTTCTACCAGTTTAGTATATTTTTCTTTAAAATCGGGTAGGTTTATATCGCCAACACGCAAACCATTACGGCCAGTTTTATCCATGTAAGTTGGACCAATACCTTTTAATGTAGAACCTATTTTACTATCGCCCATTTTTTTCTCTGATGAAGCATCAAGCAATTGGTGTGTAGGTAAAATTAAGTGTGCTTTGCGGGCTATAAGCAGGTTTTTTTTGGCTAGTAAATCTACACCTGCCAATTTTAATTTTTCAATTTCTTTTTTTAAAATAATGGGGTCTATTACCACGCCATTACCAATAAGGTTCATTGTATTTTCTTCAAAAATTCCTGATGGAATGGTGTTTAGCACAAACTTTTTGCCATCAAATTCTAAAGTATGTCCCGCATTAGGGCCGCCCTGAAAGCGGGCAATTAAATCATATTTAGGAGCCAGTACATCAACAATTTTCCCTTTTCCTTCGTCGCCCCATTGGAGGCCTAATAGTACATCAACAGTCATTATTATAATCTTTTGGTATTTTTAAGAGTTTTTAAGTCGGCCTAAGCCTAAAAATGAATAATTAGTTTTTTCGCTCGCGGGTTTCGCAAATACCCGCTTGTAACTTGGTGCAGTTGCCATATAAATTTAGCGAATGGTGTTGGATATTAAATTTTAACAAATCGCCCATCATTGATTGTATTTGTTGTACGCGAGGGTCACAAAATTCTACAACTTTGCCACAATCAAGGCAAATAATATGGTCGTGTTGTTTATAGCCATAAGATTTTTCGAACTGAGCCATATTTTTACCAAACTGGTGTTTGGTTACCAAATCACAGGAAAGCAACAATTCTAAAGTGTTGTAAACAGTAGCCCTACTTACACGGTATTTTTTATTTTTCATGTGTATGTATAGCATTTCTACATCAAAGTGATCGGTACGCGAGTAAATTTCTTCGAGTATAGCAAAGCGTTCGGGGGTTTTCCGTAGGTTTTTATTTTCAAGATATATCTCAAAAATTTTTTTTACCATATCAATTGTTTCTTGTACGCCCATAATTTTTGTAAAGGGTTAAAGGTATTAAAATTTACAAATATAGCTAAGTAGAAATTAGCTTTAAAATACTCCATTTTCTGTTTCGGTATCAAACCTTGAAACATCGGTAATTCCTTTTACCTGTTTTAATTCGTTTATAAGGTTTTCGAGGTGTACAGTATCATTTACATAAATCATAATGGTGCCTTTAAATATCCCACCATCGGTATCAACGGTTATAGAGCGCATGTTTACCTTAAAATCATTGGATATTACCTTGGTAAGGTTATTTATTAGGCCAACTTCATCAATACCAAAAATTTGCAAGCCCGTTAAAAATGCCAATTGTTTTTGGCTTGTCCATTTAGCTTTTAATATGCGGTAACCATAGCTCGACATTAGCTTGGTAGCATTAGGACAATTTGTACGGTGTATTTTTATGCCTTCGCTTACGGTAACAAAGCCAAAAACATCGTCGCCTGGTATAGGGTTACAGCAGCTTGAGAGCTTGTAATCAATTTTTTGCAAGTCCTCACCTATTAATAATATATCACTGTCTTTGGTTTTAACTTGCTTTATTAAGGACAGTATGTTTTCGGTATCGGTAATTTGTTGAGGTTTTTGTTCAACTATTTTTTCGGATGCTACGTATTCTTTAAGATCTTTAACATCTATTAAACCTTTGGCTACGTTGTAAAATAAATCTTGTGTTGATTGTAGTTTAAAGTAATAGGATAGTTTTAAAATATTATCGGTATTATAAGTAAGCTTTAATGATTTTAGTTTGCGTTCTAATATTTCTTTGCCATCATCAGCAATTTTACGTTTTTCTTCTTTTAGTGATGATTTTATTTTTGCCTTTGCCTTGGCTGTTACTACATAGTTTAGCCAGTCTTCTTTTGGAGATTGTTTGGTTGAAGTTATAATTTCTACTTGGTCGCCATTTTGAAGTTTGAAGGATAGTGGCACCAGTTTGTGGTTTACTTTTGCACCAATACATTTTGCTCCCACATCCGAGTGTATTTCGAATGCAAAATCTAAGGCTGTTGCATCAATAGGTAGCTGCATTAAATCCCCCTTAGGGGTAAAAATAAAAATTTCGTCGCTAAATAAGTTGAGTTTAAAATCGTCTAAAAAATCCAGCGCATTAGCCTCGGGGTTACTTAACAGTTCACGCACTTTGGTAACCCATTGGTCGAGGCCACTATCGGTAGTCGATTCCTTATATTTCCAATGTGCTGCAAAACCTTTTTCGGCAATTTCGTTCATCCGCTGCGATCGTATTTGCACTTCCACCCATTGGCCTTTTGGCCCCATAACTGTGGTGTGCAACGATTCGTATCCGTTTGCTTTAGGCGATGATATCCAGTCTCGTAACCTATCGGGATTGGGCCGGTATAAATCGGTAACTATAGAGTAAGCTTTCCACGATTCCGATTTTTCTAATTCGGTATTACAAATTAATATAATACGTATGGCAAACAAATCGTACACCTCTTCGAAAGGGATGCCCTTTTTCTTCATTTTTGTCCATATAGAATGTATGGATTTTGGCCTGCCTAATACCTGAGCTTCTAAACCTTGGCCACTTAATATTTTAGTAATTGGGCCAATAAATTCTTTTATAAAATGCTCACGTTCGGTTTTTTTCTCGTTAAGTTTTAGCGCAATAAACTTATAGGTTTCGGGCTCCATATACTTCATCGATAAATCTTCGAGCTCCGATTTTATAATATACAAACCTAAACGGTGAGCTAAGGGAGCGTATAAATACACCGTTTCGGAGCATATTTTAAGTTGTTTATCCCTTGGCATAAACTCCATAGTGCGCATATTGTGCAACCTATCGGCAAGTTTTATCAATATTACCCTAACATCATCGGCAAGGGTAAGCAACATTTTTCTAAAATTTTCGGCTTGCATACTGCTGTTAGCATCAAACACACCCGAAATTTTAGTTAACCCATCAATAATTTTGGTTACTTTTTTGCCAAATTTAAGTTCGATATCATCTAAGGTAATATCAGTATCTTCAACCACATCATGCAGTAATGCGCATACTATTGATGTAGTACCTAAACCAATTTCTTCGGCAGCTATTTGTGCTACGGCAATAGGATGGTAAATATACGGTTCGCCCGATTTACGACGCATATCTTTATGGCTTTCAACAGCCATATCAAACGCCAATCGTATCATTCCTTTATCGCCCTTTTTAAGCGTTGATTTACAGGCTCGTAACAAAGCTCGGTATCTTTTTAAAATCTCCGATTTTTCTTCTTCTATATTAATTATGTAATCTTTCATACCTATATTAGTAGCAATATAGGCAAACCATATATATTTGCAACATTGGGTTACTTATTTATAAGGAAGGTAATTAATATTGGTATTAAAACCTCCATAAAAATTATGAAATTAAAAATTTTGTTTTCACTTATAATAATAGCAACCATGTTAAATTTAGCTAAGGCACAAAAACTAGCTACATTAACTATTGGAAAATACGATACAATAAAAGTAGCTACCATTAATTATGAGGGTGAAATTATACCGTGGTTAGTTTTAAACGAAGTTATAGTGCGTGAATATCGTATTTTTAAAACTCCATTAGATAAAGCAAAATTTAATCGCCTACGTTACAACGTTTTAAAAGTGCTACCCTATGCCCGTTACGCTGGCGAACGCTACCGTAGGCTAGAACGAGATTTAGCCCTTAACAGTGATAAAAAAATACAACGCCAATTGGTAAAAAACTGCGAAACCGAAATCAAACAACTATTTAACAGTAAAATTAAAGACATGTCTATAAACCAAGGTGAAATATTAATTAAACTTATTGATAGGGAAACCGGAAGTAGTAGTTATGGATTAGTGAAGGATATACAAGGGAGTTTACCCGCATTTTTTATGCAATCGCTGGCAAGGCTTTTTGGCCATAATTTAAAAACAGAATATGACCCCGAACAGGAAAGAGATATTGAAAGCATTATTAATTCGGCGGGTTATTACACCTATCAATAAAAATAAAATGATCAAAGAAAACATTTATCAATTTACGGTTGATACATTACAAAACCATCAACAAAGTTTAAGCGATTACCAAGGAAAGGTATTATTAATTGTAAACACAGCTTCTGAATGTGGTTTTACACCACAACTAAAAGATTTAGAACAGTTACGAAAAGAATATGATGGAAAACCATTTGAAATTTTGGCTTTCCCAAGTAACGATTTTGGCCAACAAGAACCTCTAGAGGGAAATGAAATAAGTAATTTTTGCGAAATAAATTATGATACACATTTTACTTTGTTTAAAAAATTAAGGGTAAGAGGAACATTTGCACACCCATTATTTAGCTTTTTAGCCAATAAAAACCGAAATGGGAAAGTGAGTGCTGCTCCAAAATGGAATTTTCATAAATACTTAGTGAATAGCAAAGGTGAGGTGGTCGATTTTTTTTATCCATTTACAAAACCCAATACCACTCGTGTTAAAAAAGCCATAAATAAATTATTGTTAACCGCCACACCTACAAAGTGAAACTAGATTTATTATTTATTGCAGCCCACCCAGACGATGTAGAACTAAGCTGCGGAGGAACAATTTTAAAACATATACAATTAGGTAAAAAAGTAGGCATTATAGACCTTACCCGTGGCGAATTAGGTTCGCGTGGTACTGCCGAAACTCGAGATATGGAAGCCAAAAATGCAAGTGAAATATTGGGCATACACTGGCGACAAAATTTACTATTTAAAGATGGTTTTTTTGTAAATGATGCATACCATCGTATTAAAATTATCGAAAAAATTAGAGAAGTAAAGCCCGAAATTATTATTACCAATGCTTACCAAGATAGACATCCCGACCATGGCCGAGCATCGGAATTAGTACAAGATGCCTGTTTTTTATCGGGTTTACCAAAAATAGAAACTTATAATCAACTTATTAAACAAGATGCTTACCGCCCTCAATTACTTTTAAGTATGATACAAGATAATTATATCAAACCCGATATTTTAATTGATGTAACTGCCTATCACGAAAAAAAAATGGAAGCTATAAGGGCTTACGAAACACAGTTTTTTTCGGCTAAGGCCGATACTACCGAACCAGAAACTTACATATCGAACCCCGATTTTTTAGAAGTTGTTATTGCCCGATCTCGAGAATTTGGCAAAGCCATTAATGCTACTTATGCCGAAGGGTTTTTATGCAAAAAACTATTAGGCGTTGATAATTTTTTTGATTTAAGGTAGTTTTAGCATTATTATAAATAGCAATTCCTTAACGGAGTAATTTTTTTTTTAGGTTTTATATCCTTTAAATTAAATTATTGGCAGACAATATTTAAACAAATGAAAACACTTGGTTGTGCCAGCTTTGTGAAAACGGTATTTGCCAATTGTGGGTGTATTCGAATGCGTTTTGTACCATATTGTTAAAAACTATGGTATCTGCATTAATAGTTTTATCTATTACCAATTGTGCAAAATTATCTTTATCAGCGGTATATAATACGCCATATTGCAACCATGCCATATTAAATCGATTAAATAAATTGAGGCCGAAAAGTAGTTCTATTTCTTTCATAATTTTTACAGATGAATCAATAGAACAACCACTTTTTTGAACAAAATCTTCATCAACCCATAAAATAATAAACAAATTATATTTTATTTCGAACCCGGCGGTTAAAGTTTGGCCATGTGCTTGCCAATTTGAAGTAAATTTTGTTAAAATTTTTTTAATCTCATTAATGTGTTCTTCGCAAATAGGATTACTATTTTGGTAAATCCATACTTTGGTGTTTGGGCTATTCTTCATTTTTTCTTATAAATTAAACCAATATTAAACTAGTAATATTTTTATTACAATTAGGAAAACCTCTTCCAAAACTTGTATCTTTGTTATCTAATTGTAATATATGAATAAAAATAAATACATTTATCTTATTGTAATATCTATTTTACTTCTTTCTCACATCTGTGTTATGTCTGTTTGGGTAATTACAATTAAATCTGATATGGCTGTTGATACAATAACAAAAGAATCGTTTAACAAAATCAATTGTAAAAAAAATCTCGCACATAAACCTAAAAAAAATCAGATTATAAATTATTAGCTATTGCTGTAATTTCGGCAATATCTAAAATTGTTGTTTTTTTATTATCAAGATGCTTAACACCATCGCTCATCATTGTCATACAAAACGGGCAACCTACGGCTAATATATCTGCTTTGCTTTCAATAACATCATCCATACGCTCTATATTTACCTCTTTTTTACCTTTTTCAGCATCTTTAAACATTTGTGCGCCACCAGCACCGCAGCATAAACCATTTTTTTTGCAACGTTTCATTTCTACAAGGTCGGCATCTAAAATTTCCAATGCTTTTCTTGGTGCTTCATAAATGTTGTTGCCACGCCCAAGGTAACATGGGTCGTGAAAAGTTATGCGCTTTCCCTTAAATGCTTCATTGTTTTCAGTTTTCAATTTTCCATCAGCTATTAAATCGGCAATTAATTGCGTATGGTGAATAACCTCATAATTACCACCTAATTGTGGATATTCGTTTTTTAGTGTGTTAAAACAGTGTGGGCAAGCGGTAACTATTTTTTTTACTTGGTAATTGTTTAGTGTTTCGATTGCCTGCATAGCCTGCATTTGAAATAAAAATTCATTTCCTCCTCGTTTAGCAGGGTCGCCTGTACAAGTTTCTTCGGTACCTAATACAGCAAATTTTATACCTACATAAGTTAGTATTTTTACAAAAGCTTGCGTAACTCTTTGTGCTCTCTCGTCATAACTGCCCGCACAACCTACCCAAAACAATATTTCGGGGCTTTCGCTATTTGCCAACATATCGGCCATTGTGGGTACTTTAATATTAAAATCACTCATGCAATAGTTTTAAATATTTAATTTGAAGTATTATTTGCCCAATTTAATCTATCCGCTGGCGCATATTTCCAAGGTGCACCATTGTTTTCAATGTTACCAAACATATTATTTACGCTATTGGGTGCATCTGATTTTTCCATTACACCGTAACGACGTAAATCTAAAATTATAGACAAAGGGTCGATATTGATAGGACAGGCTTCCACACAGGCATTACAAGTAGTACAGGCCCATATTTCTTCATGCGAAATGTAATCGCCTAATAACGATTTCCCATCATTGTAATCATTTCCATGCTTATCAATATTTTTACCAACCTCGGCTAACCTGTCGCGTGTATCCATCATTATTTTACGTGGCGATAAAAGTTTACCCGTAATATTAGCGGGGCATACGGCTGTACAACGTCCACACTCGGTACAGGTGTAAGCATTTAAAAGCTGAATTTGATTCAAATCTTGCACATCATTGGCACCAAACTTTGTATTATCGGCCACTGGTGGTGGTATAAAAGAAGCATCTAACATAGCTTTTACTTCATTGGTAACGGTACTCATATTATTTAGCTCACCAAGCGGTTGTAGTTTAGCAAACCATGTATTTGGAAAAGCTAGAATAATATGTAAATGCTTTGAAAAAGGCAAATAGTTTAAAAATGCAAAAATACCTAATATGTGCAGCCACCAGCAAAAACGTTCAATAAATATTAAGGCTTTCGCCGATGTTGGCAGTATAAATATCAAATATTGAGAAACAGGAAACCAACCTGCAATAGGATATTGAGGATGATTAAGTTTTTGCAATTGTAAGTCGCTGCCATTCATAGTTAAAAAAGCAACCATTAGTATTACCTCAATTACTAAAATATTTATAGCATCTTTTTTAGGCCATGTACTCATTTCAATACCCGAAAATCTTTTTAATTTAAGTACCAACCTTCGGGCTAAAAATGCAAATACAGCAACTAATACTAAAAAAGCTAAAATTTCGAAACTGCCGATTAAAAAATTGTAAAATCCACCTAAAAAAGAAAGTATTCGGTGAGTGCCTAATAGGCCATCAATTATAATTTCTAATACTTCGATGTTTATGATGATAAAACCCGCATATACTATAAAATGCAACAAAGCTGCAACAGGCTTTACCACCATTTTTGTTTGCCCAAAAGCCACTTTAAGCATCATCATCCATCTTTTACGCTTTTGGTCGCTACGGTAAATATTTTTACCAAGTTGTATATTTCTAACAATTTTTTTTGAGTTATTGTAAAACAACACCATTGAAATTAAAAAAGCGAATGCAAATATTACTTGTACTACTATAGCCATCAATTATTTTTTATGCGAATTTATAAAAACCATTTTATGTTTTTACGAAATTGATTTTGTTTTTTTTTATAAAGTAGACACTTGATTAGTAGAATAATAACAAATAATAATAAAATGTTTTACAATAAGTGTAGAAATAGTTTGCACTTTAACAAAAACAATCTACATTTGCAATCCCTGAAACAATAACCGATTGTTTCTTATAAATATGGTGCGGTAGCTCAGTCGGTAGAGCAAAGGACTGAAAATCCTTGTGTCGCCGGTTCGATCCCGGCCCACACCACTAGATAAAAAAGCCTTTCAATTATTATTGAGAGGCTTTTTTTTACATTAAAATATCTCATCCTTAATTGTGTTTAATTAAAGACAATTGATACATAACCCTAAAAACAATTAAAATCTTTGAGGTTTTTCTTTAAAATTTTATTCCTTTTTACATTTCGGTTTTTTGTACTTTTGCAGTAAAATAATGAAGGATTAAAATTATCTCAAATGAAAAACAATAAACCTACCATATTGGTAGTAAACGACGATGGCATTACCGCACCTGGCATAAAAGCTTTGATAGAAGTAATGCAAGAAATAGGTAATGTTACAGTTGTAGCACCCGATAGCCCACAATCGGGCATGGGACACGCTATAACTATAGGTAAACCACTACGGTTAGATAAAGTGCATTTATACGATGGCGTTGAAATGTATAAAAGTAGTGGCACCCCAGTTGATTGTGTAAAACTAGCTGTAAACAAAATTTTTAAAGGTAAAAAACCCGATTTATGTGTTTCGGGAATAAACCATGGGCTTAATAACTCTATAAATGTAATATATTCTGGCACCATGTCGGCAGCGGTTGAAGGTTGCATTGAAGGCATTCCTTCTATTGGTTTTTCGTTAGATGATTATACATGGGATGCTGATTTTGAGAGTTGTAAAAAATATGTTAAAGCAATTAGCTTACAAGTGTTGCAAAATAGTTTGCCCTTAGGCGTGTTATTAAATGTAAACTTCCCAAATAACACCCAAACAATTAAGGGTATAAAAATTTGCCGACAGGCTAATGCAAAATGGGCCGAAGACTTTGATGAGCGCCAAGATCCATATAAACGCAATTATTATTGGCTTACGGGTGTTTTTCAGCTGAACGATAAAGGAGAAGATTCGGATGTATGGGCACTCAATAACCATTTTGCTTCGGTAGTACCTGTACAATTTGATATGACAGCACACCACGCAATTAACACTTTAAACGGATGGGATTTTAATGTTTAAAAAAGATAATGTTTGGATAGGACTAGCTGCAGGCTTGATTTTACCCGGTTTAGGATTTTTAATTGTGGAATTGTTAAAACGAAATTTTACTTTTTTTGGCAAAGCCGATTTATTGTATATAGCCTGTGTCGCAATAAATTTATGGTTGTTAAAACTGGCCTATAAAAAAGAAATGGAATCAACTGCCCGAGGCATAATTTCGGCAACATTTTTATGTGCGCTATTGTTTTTTTATTATAAAATACAAAAAGGTTGAAATACTATTTGGTTGCGGGCGAGGCTTCGGGCGATTTACATGGATCCAACCTTATTAAAACCTTAAAAGCGGTTGATAAAGAAGCCGATTTTAGGTTTTTTGGTGGGGATTTAATGAAGGCTTCGGGCGGAACACTGGTAAAGCACTACGCCGATATGGCTTTTATGGGATTTTTAGAGGTAGCACTAAACCTAAAAACCATTCTCCAAAATATAAAAAGTTGTAAAATAGATATTTTGACCTACAAGCCCGATGTTTTAATATTGATAGATTTTCCTGGGTTTAACCTCAAAATTGCTGCTTTTGCAAAAAAAAATAACTTAAAAGTTTGCTATTACATATCTCCGAAAGTATGGGCTTGGAACCAAAAACGTGTATTAAAAATTAAACGAGACGTAGATAAAATGTTTTGCATTCTTCCTTTCGAAGTCGATTTTTACAAAAAATGGGGAATGGATGTCGATTATGTAGGTAATCCATTGATGGATGAAATGGAAAATTTTATTCCAAATCCTAACTTTACAACCGAAATCAAATTAAACGAAAAAAAAATAATTGCACTTTTACCAGGAAGCCGCAAACAAGAAATAGCTTATATTTTGCCAGTTATGTTATCAATTACTTCCCAATTTACACAGTACCAATTCGTAATTGCTGGTGCACCTTCTTTTAATAAAGATTTTTATTTGCCTTTTATCGCCGATAAAAATACACCCATAATCTTTAATAAAACATACGATTTGTTAAAAAATGCCCATGCCGCCTTGGTTACATCGGGTACAGCAACATTAGAAACTGCATTATTTAACATACCACAGGTGGTGTTATATAAAGGCAACACCATAACTATTGGCATTGCCCGAATGTTAGTAAATATCAAATTTATAAGTTTAGTAAACTTAATTATGGATAAAGGTATTGTAAAAGAGCTTATACAGCATGATTGTAATACTGTCCAAATAAGCAAAGAATTAAATAATATTTTAAACCATGGCAGACAAGCTATGCTTGATAATTACAAACAATTAGCTAATGTGATGGGTAAGCCAGGCGCATCAGAAAGAGTAGCTACAAAAATTTATGAATACCTAATATAGAGCCAATAAATTTTTAATAAATAATGATTTATTTTAAATTGTAAGACTGAATTTTACAATGATATTGAAAATCTTACATTTAAGGGAAACCTTCCATTCAGCATTTAACTAGTTTAAGAGAAAACTTTATTTAACAATAATTAAATTCAAAATGCACCATCTTAACTTAAATATAAACCTTAGTTAAATATTTCATTTTCGTAATTAAAAAGTCATAATATTGCTTTAAATGATGAATAAACGACGATTTTTAAATATAAAATAATTTGTAACAAAAATATTTCATATGTTTACTAACCATTAAACTTAAAAATAAGTCAAAATTATGAAGATTAAAAGACAATCGATTTTGCTTTTGGGTATATTATTTACCCTAATTCACAATCACGCTTTTGCGCAATTTAATTATAAAGAAGCATTTCAAAAAACAGTTTTCTTTTTAGAATTACAACGAATGGGAGCCGTAGCCGATGGAGTTACTATGCCGAATGGTACTGTAATACCTAACAGAGTTAATTGGAAATCAAATTCTTACCCAAGTGATGGAAAAGCAATTACTAATGACCCTTACGCTCCTAATGGCGTACCAGATTTAACTGGCGGGTGGCATGATGCTGGTGACCCGCCAAAATGGAACCCACCATTTATTATTTCTTCAGTCATGTTAGCTTGGGGAAGGTTGGAATATCCAAATGCATACGTTGGCACAGGATTAGATCTTTATAACAAAGGCAATATAAAGTGGATAAACGATTACTTTTTAAAATGTTTTCGATTTGACCCTAACGACCCTACCAATGTTAGTAAATATAGAATTTACATGATTGTAGGTGGTTCGGGGGGTGAAAGTGGTGTAGATACTTACCGTGGTGTAGCTGTTAACCCTAGGGTAAGAACTCTCAACGAACAGGAGTATTTGTCTATCCCACATGAGATTGCGGAAACCACTATATTTAATTTGAGTGATTTTCCCAACTACCAACGACCAGTATATTATGCAGATAAAGATGCTCCGGCACCCAATTCGGTTGCTGGTATGGCAGCTTCTATGGCATCGGCTTCAATGGTTTTTAGGGGCGACGGTTCTAATGCGAGCGATGTAGCTTATGCAGATTTATTATTAGAACGAGCTAAAATGTTATATAATTTTGCAAAAACGTATGTTTTTAAACAACCTGTAGATGGTGGAGTAGGAGTTCCTGCTCCTGGAACCCTAAAAAATAGAAATGGAAGTATTGTAAAAAGCGAAATGGCTGGTGGCAGATGGGATGCTTCTATTAATAAATTCAGACCAGGGGTTGATTATTCTGCGCAATTATGCTGGGCAGCATTATGGATACATGGTGCAGAATTAAATATAAATGCCGCCTATGGAAACGATTATCTTACACAAGCAATTGATTATACCGATAATTCTAAATTCCCTTTACCTCCGCTTTTTGAAGATGGATCAAGAGGTTTTATGTTCGATCAAGCAAATAATGGCTGGGGAGCTCGTGGAAAGTTTAATTCTAGTGTGGGAACTATGTGCTATCTTTTGCTGGCTAAATATTGTGGTATAACAACGCAAGTACATCATAGAATTATTACTGGTGGTGGAGCAGACCGCCGAATAACTTATGGAAGTATGATGGTATCTTTAGCGGATGGTAGTTTATTGTCCCCAATATCAGCATCTGGAATGCCCGATTTTGGACCTTCTCATTTATCATTAAGTGGTATGCAGTGTGCAAATTTTTGTTTGCTAGTAGCCGCCGATAAATTTATAACCAATTCAAACGTTAAGTTTAACAGTTACATAACATTTGCAAAGAAAAATATTGATTACGCTTTAGGCGATAATCCTTTAAATCGTAGTTTTTTAGTTGGTTTTAACCCTCCAGGAAAAATAATTTCAACAAATGTATTACATGGACCATCACAGGGTTTTTGGGATGGTCCTTTATTATCATGGATAACAAATTACCCAGGTTGTGATTTATTAGGTGACTTTTCTACTGTTAAACCCAGACACGTTTGTTACGGCGGATTAACCAGCCCTAAATATGACGGTTCATACAATCCAAATGGTTATGACGGTTTTAACCATGAAGTTGGGCCAACTTATCAAAAAGGGTTTGAAGGCTGTTTAGCGAGAATGGTTGATGTATTAGGAGAACAGTCTGGAACCTTATTACCCAACTTCCCATCGCCAGAGAGTACCGATGGCAAAGAATATTTTGTTCGTGTTAAACAATTATCAAGTACAACAAACTCCTTACAACTTAGTGCATTAATTGTTAATCATTCTGCTTGGCCAGCGGTTTTAAAAAACAAAATGTCTTTTAAATATTACTTTACCAAAGAGGCAGGCACTACTGTTACTGTTACAAAACAAGTAAATACCAGTTTTGCGGTTAATGGTGTAATAGTCTCTCAACCTGTGCTGGCAAACAATGATTTATATTATGTAGAAGTTTCATTTCCAAATATTGACATTTACCCGGGCGGTTGTAAGGAACGTCCAGGTAGTTTATTAGATGCGAATACATTCCCTAGATTTCCCCACCACGAAAAAGAAGTGGTGTTCACGCTAACCAGTTCGGGAGTTTGGGACAATTCTAACGATTGGTCATACACAGGTGTTGGTCAAAATGTAGTTATGCCTAGAGGGTATGCAAGTATTCAAAACATTCCAGTATTTGATGACAATACACTATTGGCAGGAAACTTACCCGGAAGTGTTTTAAGTTTAAATTCATCAAACAATAGCAATAAAAACAAAGAAGATTACGAAATAAAAATATTTCCAAATCCAACCAGTGATGTTTTGAATTTTTCTATAAAAGCGAGACTTGCACATAATAAAGTTATGCTAGTAGATAGCAAAGGTGCCATTATACAAGTTAAAGAAATTAACAATGCCAAAGATTATGTAAGTGGTGTTTTTAATACTTCTTCTTATTCTTCAGGAGTATATTTTATTGTTTTTCAAGATATACAAGGTGTAAGAAGTAGAACTTTTATAAAGAAATAATATTCTTAATTTATTAAATTATTAAAAAAATATAAAGTATCTATTAGATTAAAATACAAAAACCCCTTACAATTAAATTGCAAGGGGTTTTTTAATATCAGAAAAAAACCTCATTAGCGGGTTTGAAATTTATTCTTTTTGTTATCATATTTCAATATCTAATTGATTTTACAATTTTATTAGTAAAATTTTAAATGCCAAATTGGTAGATACCTAGTTTTTTACAAATTGTTTTGAAATAACCCACCTTTACCTTTAAGGTTAATAATATAATTAGCCGTTGATAACTGAAGAGTGCTTATACTTAATTCTTTATCTTTTATATTTATAGATTTTGATATAATAACTCTACCTAATAAATCAGAAATTTCCATCGTATCATATTTACCAGCCTCGAAACCAATGTTTAAAATATTTGTAAAAGGGTTTGGGAAAATACTTAAACTAGCTGATTTATCTAAATCAAACTTAACTGTTTTAACACCAATTTCTGTTTGTGTACCGTTTATATCTGTTTGTACTAATTTGTAATAATTGTTAAAGCTATTAGGGAATTTATCTACAAAATAATATTTCTGTAAACTGTTGCTATTACCTAAGCTTTTTATATTGGCAATAGTTTTATAGTTTAACCCATCTATTGATTTTAGAAGTTCGAAATTAATATTATTGTTAAGTTCTGATGCTGATGACCATAAAATTTTAACACTATTATTTTGGTAAAGTTTTGCTTCATAGGATACTACTATTATGGGTAGGGTTTCGGTAAATTATTTGCAGGCGCATTTAAACAACTGTAATTACCAAGGAAAAGTAGAGATTAAGATAGAAGGAGGTACAGCGAAACGTATTGAAAAAAAAGAACGGATCATTACAACCAATACACACAAACTACCGAAACGCTTTTTTTGATGAGCAACTTTTAGCATTAGCAATTGGCAGTTGACTGGAGCAAAAAATCGATTTACTACCTTGAAACCTACATTAATTCCAACAGAGTTCAACATAAGAAAGGTTGCAATTATCAACCTACAGAATTATACTTACACTATGCAACAAACTTTAGATAGAGGCAATAATAGTATTGTTACCGTGAACTTTGTTTTTTAAACATCTAAAAAATAAGCTGTTTATCAAACTCGCTTGGTAATAAAAAGATCAACGGGGGAAACCCAAGAAACACAAAAGACCGTCTTAAAATTTAATTTTAAGACGGTCTTTTAATTTAGATTATTTAGATATATAATCTATAGTTATAACAAAACTTTCCCTGCATAAAGTTTTTTTCCTTGGCTTACTATATAAAGTACATATATACCTTTCTGCGAAGGTTTCTGTATTTTATAGATTGTATTTTCCTTTGTTAATGCTATTTTCTGTGCCGCCATTTTCTGGCCGGTTATACTGTATAGTTCAAGAGACGCAAACCCAGCTTGCGCACCAGCAATCTGAACGGAAATATTATTTTCCTCGATATAATGCGTTACTTCAAAGCCTTTGGCGAAACTAGTACTTACCATTATTGTGCGGAAGTATTCTTTTTTACCGTTGAAATCTGTTTGAGATACACGGTAATAATTTACGTTATAAGGCTGCATATCTGTAAAAGAATACTTATTTTCTGTTGTAGCAGTACCTTTAGCAAAGATGGTAGATAAGATTTCAAATTTTGTGCCATCAGCACTCCTTTCAATAGCGAAAAAGTTGTTGTTTGTTTCACTTGCTGTTGCCCATTCCAGTTTAATACTGCCCTGAATATCTTTGCCGTTAAAGTAAAGCCAAGTAACGGGTAGTGTACTACATCCGGCGGTTACCTCAGCGGTTACCGAATTTGTGGTTATCGCTCCATTTGTTGTCAATGCTCTCCCTTCTAAAAAGCTTCCAGCACCAAAATTAACAGCAGCGTTACTTACTACAGTTCCTTTAAACTCAGAAAGGGTACTAATATCTACAGCGCCAGTAACTTTCCAAAATACATTTTTTGCTTGTGCGCCATTAATCAATAGTACTTTAGCCGATGCAATGGTAGAAAACGGGCCGTTTATCTTAATTACAAATATTGCGTTAGGGTTATCCTGGGCATTTAGAGTAACTGTTTCAATAAGTGTGGCGGCGCCGTTCATGATATAAGTATGTGGGGTCAGCACCAATCCGTTGCCAAAAGCTGCAGGATATAATAATTCAATATCCGTAACTAAATTGTTGAAATAATTATCGAATACAAGCAAATCATCTCCCGCTGTTTGGGTCGAAGCATCAGGAACGCTGCGTATTGTTCCGTTTACATTAGCGGGTACAAATCCGGCCGTTACTCCAAAATTGGTTCCAACATCACCCATAACATTTGTTGTACCTGCTCCTGAGTTGGTCACAAGACCGCTTTGGGAAAACAAGGCATAACAAACAGTTGAACCGATTATAGGTGCCGCTGGTCCGTTTAGTACTGGTACCGAGCAACCCAAAGGCATATAAGCCGTTAAACGGGTAAAGCTAATTGCACCAGTAGTAGAAAAAAACCTACCTTCCAAATTAACATCTGATCCAATATTTAAAGCAGCATTGTCTGCGATTACATTTCCTTTCAAAATGGTTCCAACACCTACATCTATCGCACCTTCTGTTACCCAATACACATTACAAGCAACCGCTCCATTAATTAAAATAACTCTGCTATTAGCAGACGTGTTAAATGCTCCTAGTATGTGAAAAATAAATAAGGCATCCGGATCACCGTTAGCATCTAACGTAAGGTCGCCGTTTAAAAATCCAGCTGAATTTATTTTGTAAACACCTGCTGGAAGAGTAGTGCTGTTTCCTATTACAGAAGATAAAGGAGGAGCAGTTGGTGTACGCAGAGTTAGATTAGTATATGCACTTAATAAATCCACTGAAGCAGTGGTGGCTGCGCCATCGTCCACATGCATAACGCCGTCTATATTTATACCAACGGCTACTGCACCGTTTATGGCGCCCACGTTACCAGTAAGGTGGGAGTTTCCAACATTTAGCAAGGCGCCTGTTGAGGAAAACACCACAAAATTACCAGCGCTTCCTAAAATAGGCTGGGCAAAGTTCATCTTTGAGATGAATAAAAAAGCAAGTCCAATTATTAGACTACGTAATAATTTTTTCATTTTAGAAATATTAATTGTGGACAACAATACCCACTATACAAAATAGAGGATTTTTAAACCCCAAATTGCTACATAACTATTGAAATAGGTTATATATATCACACATTTTATGGGTTGACCATACGCTTTCGCTTTAATTGCGGGTTAATGTACATTTGTGGTGCTAAAACCCTTGTAAAATAACTTCTTTTACCTTTGAAAGCATTTTTTGCAATAAACTTTGAATACCAGATTTTAAGGTGATGGTTGAAGAAGGGCATCTGTTTTGCTGGTAACACCTATATTAATATTCTATAATTTACAAGATTTTTAAAACTCAATGTTGCTATTAAAAATATACTACCACACACAAAATACCTCAAACAAATTAGCAATTTGGATAGCGTGGGCTAAACAGTAATTTAAACAACGTCAGTAATTCACAAAGAAATTTCTGGAAGTAATTGTTGAATTAAATTACATTCAGCTCAAAAATATTTAATATTTAGCTCAATATAGATAATTATGAGTTACATATATATTATAAATGAGCCGTATTAATAATGGAAAATCAGATTTAAGCACAAATACTAAAGTTTCTTAATCAAAACGGATTAAGTTCGTCTAAAGAAATTGCAAATGATTTAAAACTAAAAAGCAGTTATGCTACCTATTTCTAAATCAACAAAAAACCCCTTACAAATAAATTGCAAGGGGTTTTTAATATCAAAACAAAACCTATCAGACTTTAATTTCAACCTCAACACCCGAAGGTAATTCTAACTTCATTAAAGCGTCAACTTTAGAGCAAATAATAACTTGGCTATAAAGTTTTTTTTTCAATCGAAAACATTAGGAAAAAGAGATTTTAGAATTGAAACTAAAAAGAGAAATTTATTCTATTTTTTTTTTTAATAAGTTTGAAAATATGCTTTTTTATAATTTACTTTGCATTTCAAAGTTCTTTTAAAAACATGAAAAAACAAGATCTATATTCGGAGTTAAGTAGTATTAGAAATTTAATGGAGCGGTCCACAAAGTTTATTTCTTTAAGTGGTCTATCGGGCATTATGGCTGGAATTTATGCATTAATAGGCTCGTTTATTGGTTATAAATTAGTTTATCCGGTAAGTGGTGGCTTACTTTACAGAGATAACATTGTAAATGATGTTTCTGTATTACAGCATTTATTATTTGTTGCAGCAGGTGTTTTAGTTTTTTCGGTTGTAACTGGAGTTTGGCTAACTATAAAGCAGGCGGGTAAAAAAGGGGAAAGCTTTTGGAACCCTATAAGCAAGCGTTTACTAATTAACTTTGCTATACCACTTTTTACTGGCGGGTTATTTATTTTGATAATGATTTTTAAAGGAAACTATGGGGTTGTATCATCGGCGAGTTTGGTTTTTTATGGCTTGGCGTTAGTTGCTAGCAGCCAGTATACTTTTTCGGATGTAAAGTGGTTGGGTGCCTTAGAAATTATGTTAGGCCTACTTGCAGCTTTGTTTCCCGGTTATGGAATTGTATTTTGGAGCATTGGCTTTGGCCTGTTACACATACTTTATGGTACTATTATGCACTTTAAATACAAACAGTGAAAATAGCATTCGACCAGTATAACAAAGCTTTTGAAAACCGCCTGCGCTTGCAAATTATGAGCGTATTGGTTGCAAACCCACATTACGATTTTAATGCACTTAAAGAATTATTAAATGTTAGCGATGGCAATTTGGCCGCTCATATTAAAGCATTAGAAAAAGAAGATTATCTTATTATAAACAAAACTTTTGTAGGTAAAAAACCTAACACACAATATTTTGCAAGTGAAAAAGGACGAGAGTCTTTTAAAAAACATTTACAAATGCTCGAAAATTTAATTTTACAACAGAAACAATAATTTTTTTTATTTATTAACTTTTAATCTCAAAGTACTTTTAATTTAAACAAAAATGGAAAATCAAAACACACAAATCAAAGAATCAAAAAACTGGTTTAACAATTCGGTTTTAACCAAATTATGTCTTATTGTAGTTTTAACTTTGCTTTTACTTATCCCTTCTACTTGGATACAGGATTTAATTAGAGAAAGACAAAACAGACAGGATGAAGTTATTAAAGAAATATCGGATAAATGGGCAGGTAGCCAATTGCTCGAAGGCCCAGTTATGGTATTGCCTTATAAAACTTTTGCAAGCCAGAAAGATAGTGTAGGTAAAAATAGCTTTAAAGAAATGATAACCAATATTTACATACTGCCCGAAACACTAAATATAATTACAAAAGCTAAACCCGAAATTTTACATAGAGGTATATTTGATGCTGTTGTTTATAACACCATAATCCGTGTAAACGGGAAGTTTAGTAACTTAGAATTAATAAAATCGGGTATTAACCCAAATATGATAATATGGGATAAGGCCAAAATTGCTATTGGTTTAAGCGATTTAAAAGGACTCAAGAACAATCCTGTTATTAAGTTTGATGGAAATATATTTAATGTAGAGCCAGATTTTACATCGTTAAAGTTGTTTACTAATACGCTTATTATTCTACCAGACCTCAGCGCCAAAAACCAAACTGCTTTAAATTTCAGTTTTGACTTAGATGTACGAGGAAGCAGCGAACTTAATTTTAGGCATATTGGCAAAACCACAACTGTACAAATAAATGGAAATTGGGATAACCCAAGTTTTACCGGTCGTTACCTTCCCGAAACTAGAAATGTTACTGCCGAAGGTTTTACCGCTACTTGGAAAATGCCTTATTTTAGCAGAGCCTTACCGCAACAATGGGTGGGCGAAAATCTATCTTTAAGTAATAAAAATAGTGAATCTATTTTTGGTGTAAAATTTATTTTACCTGTAGATCAATATCAAAAAACAATGCGCAGTGCCAAATATGCACTATTAATTATCCTACTCAGCTTTATCGCTTTATTTTTTACAGAACTTGTAAATAAAAGAAAAATACATTTTTTACAATACGTATTAATAGGTGCAGCTATGACTATTTATTACACCCTGCTACTTTCTTTTAGCGAACAAATAGGTTTCAATTTTGCCTATTTAATTGCATCAGTAGCCACAGTTACCTTAATTGGTTATTTTATAGCATCACTTTTAAAAAGCAAAAAACCAGCAGTAATATTTGGCAGTATTCTAAGTGTTTTTTACAGCTTTATATTCGTAATAATACAGTTGCAAGATTTAGCTTTACTATTTGGCAGTGTTGGTTTGTTTATAATTATAGCAGTTATGATGTATTTATCATCAAATATATTTAGTTCGCTTACACCAAAGGAAACAGAATTATAATAGCTAAAACTTAAAATTAAACCCCCATTATATAATGAAAACTAAATTCACAAATAAGCTTGCTGTTGGCTTAAGCCAACAGCAACAAATTAAAATATGTATATGGATAATTATAATTGGACTCGCTGTAAGCGGATTAACAGCTTTCCCGCTAGAAACAGAACTTGAAATACTAAGCAAAAATACCACTGGTACTATGCAAAGTTGGATTCAAACAGTGTATTTTTCTATTAAAGACACCAATCAAAAATACCCTTGGCTAAGTTACGGGACAGATTGGTTAGCTTTTGCACACCTAATGTTGGCCGTTCTTTTTATTGGCCCGTTAAAAAATCCCGAAAAAAATATATGGGTAATTGAGTTTGGTATTATTGCATGTGTAATGATTTTTCCCTTAGCCTTTATAGCTGGGCCTATTAGAGGCATACCGTTTTTTTGGCAATTAATAGATTGTTCTTTTGGGGTAATTGGTCTTATCCCTTTAATTATTTGTTATCGAAAAATAAAAAATTTATAAGCCCCTCTTTCATTAGCTTTAGTAAAATGTAATCCAACACAAAATTTTAAAATATAAAAACCATGTTCAAATTAAATAAAACCTACGTATTAATTTCCCTACTTCTTTTCATTACAGAAGTGCTTATTGCCATTTATGTCCACGATAAAATTATACGCCCATTTGTGGGAGATTATTTGGTGGTAATATTACTTTATGTACTAGTAAAAAGCGTTTTAAACGCACCCGTAAAGCTTACGGCTTTAGCTGTTTTAGGGTTTTCATATACTGTAGAAACACTCCAATATTTTAAAATAGTTCGCCATTTAGGTCTTCAGCATAGCAAACTGGCAAATATTATTATAGGCAACTACTTTTCTTGGTGGGATATTTTAGCCTATACATTAGGCATTGTAACTATATTTATTATAGTACAATTAAGAAAAAATATTTGCATCAACGAAAGTAAAAAGTGCATAAAATACCAATACACACCACATTGTTTTATCTAAATAACCCAAATGAAATTTTTTGTAGAAGAAAACTCTATTGTTAGAAAAATTTGGGGCAAAGCCGATACCATTTTATTTATTTTTGCTGGCTCTGCCGCCGAGTTTGCTTTAAACAAAGCGGTTGATTGGCTGTATTTTACAGGAAAATTACCAAACGACCCCATTGGACGTTTATTTAGCACAGTTTCTTATGCCCGCCAAATAATTTTTGCACCTTATGATTTGGCTATAAATGCTATTGATAAAATATCGGCTATACACAAAGGAGTAGAGTTAAGCAGAGGAGCCCAAATACCCGATTGGGCTTACCGCGATGTTTTGTATATGTTAATTGATTATTCGATAAGATCTTACGAGTTGCTCGAAAAAAAATTAACCCTAGACCAAAAGGAAGAAATATTTGATGTTTTTAATAGGTTGGGCTTGCAAATGGGCATTACACAATTACCGCAAAATTATAATGAATGGGTTATAGCAAGAGAAAATCATTTACAAAATCATTTATTGGTTAGTTCATTTACACTAAATTTATACCAACAATACTTAAAAAACTTAGGATATTTTAGATACCAATTGTTAAAACAAACCCAGCAGTTATTATTGCCTAAAACAGCAAATAAAATACTTTTACTAGGCAGATTTTGCTGGCTAAGGCCGATGTTGCCATTGTATAAATTTACAAGATTTATAAAACTGAATGTCTTTATTAGAAATATCCTACTACCCACAAAATATGCCAAACAAATTAGCGATTTGGACAGAATATTGTAAATGGCTTTTAGTAAAACAATAACCTATAATTAACAAAGAAAACTTTTGAAAGTATTTATTAGATTAATATACCAACAAAAAACCCCTTACAATAAAATTGCAAGGGGCTTTTTAATATCAAAATAAAATCTATCAGACTTTGATTTCAACTTCTACACCTGAAGGTAATTCTAACTTCATTAAAGCATCAACTGTTTTTGCAGAAGCACTGTAAATGTCTAATAACCTCTTGTACGAACATAATTGAAATTGCTCGCGGGCTTTTTTGTTTACGTGTGGAGAACGTAAAACTGTAAAAATTTTCTTTTCGGTAGGCAACGGAATTGGTCCGCTAACTACTGCACCCGTAGGTTTTACTGTTTTTACAATCTTCTCGGCTGATTTATCAACCAAGTTGTAATCGTACGATTTTAATTTAATTCTGATTCTTTGGCTCATTGTATTTGTTTTAAGTGAAGCTAGGTTAGAGCTATTAGTAACCCAGCTTTAGTTTAATTGTTAATTTTTAATGATTAATTGTTAATGGTAAGTGAATTAATAATTAACCACTTACCATTAATAATTATTTTATGCGTTTGCTTTTGCGCCTTTAACTTTAGCAACAACTTCTTCTTGTACACCTTTTGGTGCTGGTTCGTAATGGTCAAATTCCATAGTTGAAGTTGCTCTGCCCGATGTAATTGTACGTAACTGAGTTACATAACCAAACATTTCTGAAAGTGGAACTAATGCTTTAATAACTTGTGCACCAGCTCTTGTATCCATACCTTGTAGCTGACCACGACGACGGTTTAAATCGCCCATTACATCGCCCATGTTTTCTTCTGGAGTTAATACCTCAATTTTCATGATTGGCTCCATCAATACTGGTTTACATTTTGGCAATGCCTCGCGGAAAGCGTTACGGGCAGCTAATTCAAATGATAATGCATCTGAATCGACCGCATGAAATGAACCATCAATCAAACGTACTTTCATAGAAGTTACCGGGTAACCTGCTAATACACCATTTGATAAAGATGCTTCGAATCCTTTTTGAACTGAAGGTATAAATTCACGAGGGATAGAACCACCCGAAATTTCGTTTATAAACTCTAAACCAATTTTGGTTTCATCGTCGGCAGGCGAAATAATCACTTGTATATCGGCAAACTTACCTCTACCACCAGTTTGTTTCTTGTAGGTTTCTCTGTGTTGGATAGTGCCTGTAATTGCTTCTTTGTAAGCAACTTGTGGAGCACCTTGGTTAACTTCTACTTTAAATTCGCGTTTTAAACGATCCATTAAAATATCTAAGTGTAACTCGCCCATACCTTGGATAATGGTTTGACCACTATCTTCATCTGTATGTACACGGAAAGTTGGATCTTCTTCGGCTAATTTATTTAAAGCCATTCCCATTTTATCAACATCGGCCTGAGTTTTAGGCTCGATAGCTAATCCAATAACTGGGTCTGGGAAGTTCATTGATTCTAATATAATCGGATTTTTTTCTTCGCAAAGTGTATCGCCTGTTTTAATATCCTTAAAACCTACAACCGCAGCAATATCTCCAGCACCTACATTTGGTATTGGGTTTTGTTTGTTGGCATGCATTTGGAAAATACGAGAAATACGTTCTTTATTACCCGAGCGTACGTTATAAACATACGAACCAGCTTCCAAGTTACCAGAGTAAACACGTATGAAACATAAACGACCAACAAAAGGATCGGTAGCAATTTTAAAAGCTAAAGCTGCAAAAGGCTCTTTTTCATCTGGTTTACGCATAATTTCTGCACCAGTATCTGGGTGTGTACCTATAATACCTTCTTGGTCCATTGGCGATGGCAATAATTCCATCACATAATCCAACATGGTTTGTACACCTTTATTTTTGAACGACGAACCGCATACCATAGGTACGATTGATGCATCTAAAACCGCTTTACGCAAAGCATCTAATATTTCGCGTTCGGTAATAGTTTCCGGAGCTTCAAAAAATTTCTCCATCAAGCTTTCATCATAATCCGCAACCGATTCTAATAATTTCTCTCTCCATTCGGTAGCTTCTTCAATTAAATCTTCTGGGATTGGGACTTCGGTAAAAGTCATACCTTTATCTTCTTCGTTCCAAATAATACCTCTCCAGTTAATTAAATCTACCACACCTTTAAAGCCATCTTCGCTACCAATAGGTATTTGTAATGGTACAGCATTGCTGCCCAACATATCTTTCACTTGTTTTACAACTTTCAAGAAATCGGCACCAGCCCTATCCATTTTGTTAACAAAACCAATACGAGAAACGCTGTAATTGTTGGCTAAACGCCAGTTGGTTTCTGATTGTGGCTCAACACCATCAACCGCCGAAAACAAAAACACCAAACCATCTAACACACGTAACGAACGGTTAACTTCAACCGTAAAATCAACGTGGCCCGGGGTATCAATAATGTTAATGTGGTAAGTTTGGTCGCGGTATTTCCAATCAACCGTTGTAGCTGCCGAAGTAATAGTAATACCACGCTCTTGCTCTTGTGCCATCCAATCCATTGTTGCAGCACCATCATGTACTTCACCAATTTTATGGCTTACACCGGCGTAATATAATATACGTTCGGTAGTAGTGGTTTTACCAGCATCAATGTGGGCGGCAATACCAATATTTCTTGTAAATCTTAAATCTCTTGACATTATATTTTATGGATTTTTTTGATTTTTAAACAACTACACCGATTATTATTTGATAAACAATCGGTGTAATTTATAATTTAACAATCTATACGCTTAAAATCTAAAATGAGAGAAAGCTTTGTTAGCTTCAGCCATTTTATGGGTATCTTCTTTTTTCTTAACAGCTGCACCTTCGCCTTTAGCTGCCGAAATAATTTCGCCGGCCAATTTTTCGGTCATTGTTTTTTCGCCACGTTTGCGGCTGTAGCTAATTAACCATTTCATACCTAAAGCAATTTTACGCTCGGGTCTTACTTCGGTTGGTACCTGAAAGTTAGCACCACCCACACGTCGAGATTTAACCTCAACACCGGGCATAATGTTATTTAAAGCTTTTTTAAAGGTTTCTAAACCATTTTCGGTGGTTTTAGTTTCTACCATTTCAATTGCGCCGTAAAAAATATCGTAAGCGATAGATTTTTTTCCATCGTACATCATATTATTTACAAACCTGGTTACCATAACGTCGTTAAACTTTGGGTCAGGCAGGATGATTCTCTTTTTTGGTTTCGATTTTCTCATTGTCTTGTCCTCTGTTTAATTATTTCTTTTTCTTTGCACCACCTTTTGTAGGGGCTGCAACTACTTGCCCAGGTTTAGGGCGTTTTGTACCATATTTACTTCTACGTTGGTTACGACCAGCAACACCGGCAGTATCTAATGCACCACGTACAATGTGGTAACGTACACCAGGTAAATCTTTTACCTTACCACCACGTACCAAAACAATAGAGTGTTCTTGTAAATTATGGCCTTCGCCAGGTATGTAAGCGTTAATCTCTTTACCGTTGGTTAAACGTACACGAGCAACTTTACGCATGGCCGAGTTTGGTTTTTTAGGGGTAGTAGTATATACACGTGTACATACGCCTCTTCGCTGTGGACAACTGTCCAATGCTGGTGATTTACTCTTATCCACCAGTGCTACTCTACCTTTCCTAACTAATTGTTGAATGGTTGGCATTTAAATAATTTATGTTTAAAAATTTATTTGTTTCTCAATTGCTTAGGCCGCTACACAGCATACCCACGCAAAAGGAACGCAAAAGTATGCTTTTTAATATTGATAAACAATACGTTGAACCAAATATTTTTTAATCAATTGCTCTTGGCATAAGTCAAGCGCAATTGATTAAAAAATTAGCCCCCTATTTCTAGCATACTTAACTCGCTACCAGCAAATTTAAACAATTGCTTTTGCTGCATTGCCTGCTGAAGTTTTTGGGCTAAAGCTTCCGAATCTAATTTACTATCAATACTAATCGGATTATTATTGCTTAAACAGCCATACATATTTCCCTTAGCATCTAAACGTAATCTGTTACAATCGTGGCAAAATGGAGCACTTTCGTTGGCTATAATCCCAAACCTATGTCCGTTGGTAGTTTGCCAATAGTTGGCTGTGGCCGATGGTTTCCTTTCTACTATTTTAAACTGATATTTTGTTGCAATAATATCTAATATGTGTTGTTGAGCAACAAAATAATTTTGCGCACTATTGTTTAAATGCCCCATAGCCATAACTTCTAAAAAACGCAAAGTAATATTCCGTGAAAATGCAAAATCCAGCAATGGTAAAATTTCACTTTCATTTATATCTTTCATTATTACAGCATTTAGCTTAACCGATAAGCCGATTTGTAAAGCTGCGTCAACACCATCAAGTACCCGATTAACATTTTTACGTTTAGTTACTGCATAAAAAACATTTTCATCCATTGCATCTAACGAAATATTTATGGATTTTAAGCCAGCAATTTTAAGAGTTTTTGCTTGCCTTGCCAATAAAAAACCGTTGCTAGTCATGTTAATATTGTGAATATTTAGTTGACTTAACCCTTGTATTAATTGGGGCAATTGTCGGTATAAAAGTGGCTCTCCACCTGTTAAACGAATGCTTTCTAGTTTTAATTTTTGATGTAATATGGCCACTAAATCTATAAAAAAGTGGGCGTTTTGTTGTGGCCTATGGTCGGCAATAATTTCATCCTCATTACCTAATGTACAATACACGCAGTTAAGGTTACAGGTATCTGTAAGGCTTAATCGAAGGTTTTTGAACATTCGGTTATGCGGGTCGGTGTACTGCATGGGGGGCATTGATTAATTATACGATTTTTTTCAAAGATAAAAAAAATTGCAACGAGGTTATTTTTATTAAATAATTTTAAAAAAACTTAAAGCCCACTAATTCGGAGGAATACCTAAATAATTTAGAGCATAAATTTTCTCATAATTTTTTTATTAGTATAAGCAGAGTCTCTTAAAAAGGACTATACACTGTAAATATTATTCGATACTATTAGCATCAATTTTGCCTAATGATGTAGTTATAATATTGGTATTCAAGAAATCGTCGGCAATTAATCCATCACGCATACGCACAATACGGTGTGCATGTTGGGCTATGTCTTCTTCGTGGGTTACAATAATAATGGTATTTCCTTTTGCATGTATTTCCTCTATCAAGGCCATAATTTCTACCGATGTTTTGGTATCTAAGTTTCCCGTTGGTTCATCGGCCAATACAATTGATGGATGATTAATTAAAGCCCTGGCAATAGCTACACGTTGCCTTTGCCCCCCCGAAAGTTCGTTGGGTTTATGGTGCTGGCGATTGCCTAAGCCCACGTTTTCTAAACCTTGGCTTGCCCTTTTGTTTCTTTCGTTTTTACTTACACCTGCATATATAAGTGGCAAGGCTACATTATCTAAAGCGGTAGAGCGAGGCAAAAGATTAAATGTTTGAAAAACAAACCCGATTTCTTTATTGCGTACTTCGGCTAATTGGCTATCAGTCATTTGGCTCACATTAATACCATTTAAAATATATTCCCCTTTGGTAGGAGTATCTAAACATCCTAAAATATTCATCAATGTTGATTTTCCAGAACCCGATGGACCCATTAAGGCTACAAATTCACCTTTATTAATAGTTAACGAAACCGATTTAAGCGCATGTATAGTTTCGCTGCCTATTACATATTTACGGCCAATATCTTTTATGGTTATCAGTTGCTGCATTATTTTTTTTATTTAGAGGTAATGGAACTGGGTTTTGTTACAGTTTTTGTAAAGTTAAAATTCAAAAGTTAAATATCGATTTTTAGATAAGCGGATTAGTTGTTTATTGAGATTAAGTTTTTTTGGGCGTTTAAACACGCTATTCGCTATATCTTTTTTTATTTTTTGTCCCCCCAACCCCCAAAGGGGGAGAAATGGAATAAAAAAAGGATGTCGCTTCTATCGTTAACGCACTTAAATATAATAAATTAGGTAAAAAAAATACAAACTGATATTTTTTAATTTTTTAATATAATCGTGAACTCGAAATTCGCAAATTTATTTCTGTACATTGTTTAATTGGTGTACTACCTTTACTTAATTGCTGCAAAATTAAGTTAAATAAACCCGACAGTAGCGGATACCGGCCTTGCGCCTAAGGCCTTGTGCAGTATGAGCGTATGGCGGGGCTAGCCTTAATTTAGAAATCACAAAACTTGCTTTTTCAGAAAAATATCAATTTTAACATTGTAAAAAAATCAATGATAATTATATGATTTAAAAATACACAAGGTTTTTAATTTTAACTTTTGAATTTAAAAAACATTATTTATGGCATATTTGCGCCTACAAATTTCAATATGGTAAATTATAAAAAATTTATATTAGATAATGGTTTGCGGGTGCTAGTTCACGAGGATACTACAACACCAATGGCCGTTTTAAATATATTATATGATGTGGGCGCCCGCGATGAAAACCCCGAACAAACAGGTTTTGCGCACTTATTCGAACATTTAATGTTTGGCGGGTCGGTAAATATACCCTCGTACGACGAAGCTTTACAATTGGTAGGTGGCGAAAATAATGCCTTTACAAGCAACGATGTTACCAACTATTATATAACATTGCCTGCCGTAAATTTAGAAACTGCTTTTTGGTTAGAGTCGGATAGGATGTTAGATTTAGCGTTTTCGGCCAAAAGCTTAGAAGTGCAAAAAAATGTGGTGTGTGAAGAGTTTAAACAGCGTTACCTTAACCAGCCTTACGGCGATGTTTGGTTAAAGTTAAGGCCATTGGTTTATACCAAACACCCCTACCGATGGGCAACTATTGGCCAAAAATTAGCCCATATCGAAGATGCGAAAATGGCGGATGTAAAAGCCTTTTTTGCAAAGCATTACAACCCTCAAAATGCGATAGTTGTAGTAGGTGGTAAAGTAAATTTCGATGAAGTTAAAGCATTGTGCGAGAAATGGTTTGCGCCTATACCTGCTGGTGTAAAATATATGCGAAACTTACCGATTGAGCCTGAACAAACTCAGGAAATTAAGGAAACAATTTACGCCGATGTGCCTTTAAATGCTATTTACATGGTGTTTAAAATGCCAGGTAAAACCGAAGATAATTATCCTACAGTAGATTTAATTACGGATATTTTATCTCAAGGAAAATCATCAAGACTATATAGAAATTTAATAAAGGATAAGCCTTTGTTTAGCGATATAAAGGCTTATAATTATGGTAGTTTAGATACTTGTATGTTCGTAATTGAAGCAAGGCCAAACCAAAACCTTAGCTTAGAAGATGCCGAAAAAGCTATTTGGAATGAGTTAAATGCTTTAAAAACTGAATTAGTTTCGGAGGTGGAACTTACGAAAGTTAAAAATAAATACGAATCTACATCTGTATTTTCGGAGATGAGCTTACTTGATAAAGCTATGAATTTAGCCTATAGTGAATTGATGGGCGATGCCAATTTAATAAATACCGAGCTGGAGAAATATAGTAATGTAAGTGCAAATAATATTAAGCACTTAGCCAACCAAATATTTACCCAACAAAAAGCTACCACACTTCATTACTTAGCAAAATAAAATGTTAGATAGATTATTAGCCCCTAGTTTTAAACAAATAGAAACCATAGCTATTTTAAAAACCGAGAAAAGAGTTTTAAAAAACAATATTCCAGTTTTTATTTTGAATGCTGGCGAGCAAGACTTAGTACGTGTAGAATTTATATTTAAAAACATTCAATGGGATATTAACAATCCACTTTTAGCCAGCACCACCAATGCAATGTTAAATGATGGTACAACCACTAAAACTGGCGCACAAATTGCCGAACAAATTGATTTTTATGGCGCATTTTTTCAAACCGAGTATGGTTACGACCATGCTTCTGTAACACTATTTACCCTCAATAAATATGTAACTGATACTTTACCTATTGTAAAAGATGTATTGCTTAACTCGGTATTTCCCGAAAAAGATTTGAAAACTTTTAGTCATAATAACCAACAAAAACTTACCATAAATTTAGAAAAAAACGATTTTGTGGCTCGCCGCGAATTTAATAATGTACTATTTGGTGATAACTTATACGGTTACAAAACACAAGCTAGCGATTTTGATAATCTTAATACCAAAACATTAAAAGCCTATTTTAATAAAGCTTATCACCCACAAAATTGTACCATATTTTTATCGGGCAAGGTAGATGAAGAACTGTATAATAGCATCGAAAATTTATTTGGAAACTGGGAAAGTACCACCCATTTTACCCATAATAAAATAGAACTTAAACCTAACATTGAAAAAAATTATTTCATTAAAAAATCGAATGCACTACAGTCGGCCATACGGTTAGGCATTCCATCCATAAACCGTACACATCCCGATTTTGCAGCTATGCAAGTATTAAATACTGTATTTGGCGGTTACTTTGGCAGCAGGTTAATGAATAATATTAGAGAAGATAAAGGCTACACTTACGGTATAAACTCAGGCAATGCTACCATGGCGCAGGCTGGGTATTTTGTTATAGCTACCGAGGTTGGTATTGATGTTCGCCAAGCAACTTTAGTAGAAATAGAGCTGGAGATGAACCGACTTAAAACTGAATTAATACCTTTTGATGAACTAACTTTGGTAAAAAATTATCTTATGGGGAGTTTATTAGGTAGTTTAGAAAATGCTTTTTCGCATGCCGATAAATTTAAAGCTGTTTATTTTTATGGGTTAGATTATGATTATTTTGATAGTTTCATCGAAACTGTTAAAACCATAACTGCCGAGGATTTAATGAAACTTGCCAACAAATATTGGCACTGGGAAAAATTTTACAAGGTAATAGTTGGTTAAGTATTTTACATTTGCTTTTAAGCAAATAGTTATACATTAAAATTTAATAGACAAACAAAAAATTTATAGCTTCGGTTATATTTATAGTTTTTACGGCTTACATACAACAAGGTTCTAAAATCGTTTATTAATAAAATAAAATTTAACCACACAAATTTTTAAACAACAAAAATATATTTGCAATATTATGGCAAAAAATAACGACGAACTTTTAAAAAATGTAATCTCTCATGCCAAAGAATATGGCTTTGTTTTTCAATCGAGCGAAATTTATGATGGCTTAAGTGCCGTATATGATTATGGGCAATTGGGTGCCGAATTAAAAAACAACATAAAAACCTACTGGTGGAAAGCCATGGTGCAAATGAACGAAAATATTGTTGGAATAGATTCGGCTATATTTATGCACCCAAAAATATGGAAAGCTAGCGGCCATGTTGATGGTTTTAACGACCCAATGATTGATAACAAGGATTCGAAAAAACGTTATCGAGCCGACCAACTTTTAGAAGATAAAATAACCCGTTATATAAAAGACGGAAAATCGGCGAAAGCCGAAACCTTACAAACCGAAATGGACGACGCTTTAAAAGCCGAAAACCTACCCCGTTTAAAAGAATTAATAGAAGAACACGAGATTGCCTGCCCAGTTTCGGGCACAAGCAACTGGACAGATGTACGCCAGTTTAACTTAATGTTTAGCACCCAATTTGGTGCTATGGCCGAAGGTGCCGATGAAATATACCTACGCCCCGAAACCGCCCAAGGTATTTTTGTAAATTTTTTAAATGTGCAAAAATCGGGACGAATGAAAATACCTTTTGGCATTGCCCAAATTGGTAAAGCCTTTAGAAACGAGGTTATTGCCCGTCAGTTTATTATGCGTATGCGTGAATTTGAACAAATGGAAATGCAGTTTTTTGTTGCCCCAGGTACCGAAATGAAATGGTTTGCTCATTGGAAACAAGCCCGCTTAAAATGGCATTTGGCTTTGGGTACAAGTGCCGATAAATACCATTTTCACGACCACGTAAAGTTGGCACATTATGCCAATGCCGCTACCGACATTGAATTTGAATTTCCGTTTGGTTTTAAAGAAGTAGAAGGCATACACTCGCGTACCGATTTTGATTTAAGCCAACACCAGCAATTTTCGGGTAAAAAAATGCAATATTTTGATGCCGAAGTAGATGAAACCACCGGCAAACCACGCGGTAATTACATTCCTTACGTAATTGAAACTTCGATAGGTTTAGACAGGATGTTTTTATTAACTATGATAAACGCATTTGAGGAGCAAGATTTGAGCACCGAAGAAAAAACCGATTCTCGTACCTTACTACGTTTGCATCCTGCATTAGCACCTTATAAAGTAGCTATTTTCCCGCTGACTAAAAAAGATGGTTTGCCCGAAAAGGCTAGAGAAATTATGAACACCCTTAAATACGATTTTAACTGTATTTACGAAGAAAAAGATGCCATAGGCAAGCGTTACCGCCGTATGGATGCAGTTGGAACACCTTTTTGCGTGACTGTAGATCATCAAACTTTAGAAGATAATACCGTAACCATTAGGCACCGTGATAGTATGGCTCAAGAGCGTGTTGCAATAATTGATTTGCAAAAAATTATAGGCGACTTGGTAAGTTGGAAAAATTTATTAGATTAACTTAGTAACAAAGTTCTTTGTAACGTACTTAAAAATAAGAACGTTAAACTAATTTATTTCAATTTTTAATAAAAAACTTTACCGTTTATAATACATTATCAACGAAGCTTTTGCCAATACGTTTGCATTTATATTATAGCCTACCATAGCTGGGTTAGTTGTTTTATCCAAACCTAACTTTGCGGTTTTTAACGCAAATACAGTAATAATATATTGATGAAAGCCATGCCCCTCGGGCGGGCATGGGCCACCATAGCCAGGTTGGCCAAAATCTGTTACGCTTTGTATAGCACCTTTGGGTATTATGTTTAAACTGATGTTTCCGGCAGATTGTAACAAGCCAGTTTCGGCAACAGGTATGTCAAAAACTAGCCAATGCCACCATCCACTGCCTGTAGGTGCATCTGGATCGTACATAGTTACCGCAAAACTTTTTGTACCCTCGGGTGGGTTTACCCAACTTAGTTGGGGCGATTTATTGTTCCCAGTGCAGCCAAAACTATTAAAAACTTGTTCGTTGGTTGCTTGGCCGCCTAGGTCGTTACTTTTTAATGTAAATGTTTGGGCAAAACTTGCGATAGTAACTAAAAAAAGACTAGTAAATAAGATGAATTTTTTTACACACATAATTAAATTTTTATTGCATCAATAAATCGGATAAAAAACCTCTATATCTACTTTCGAGCTATCGTTTTTAGGTACTTTATTGTCTACATAACGTTCGAAAGGGGTAAAAACAGAGCTAAGAGAATTGTCAAAAACATATTTTAATAACGCATCATAAACCTTTTTCGATTCACCATAGTTTCCTTTGAATTTGGCAGACAACATATTGCCCGATTTAGGCATAATGAAAGATGATATTTTACCATAATACTCCTTATTATTATCAACTACTAACATAGCCATAATTTTTATAGAGTCTTTACCTATGGTATTGGTAACTAAATACGGGTTAAAAGATTTTAAAATTTTATTTTTTATAGCAAATTCTCTCAATGATTTATACAAGCTATCGGTTATTTTATACCTATTTTTTAGTAAAGATGTTTGGGTATTTACAATGTAGCTGGTATCTGGTACAGCTGTTCGGTTAATTTGGAAACCATAGTAAAGTGAGGGCGTTTCCATAAAATTTTTTAAATTATTGGTAACACTAAATCTTGGCTTATTAAAATAACTAATCATAAAGTTTAATAAACTCGTACTGTAAGTTTCATATATAACAGAATTGCCCGTTGTAGAAAGTGTTATGCTAACATCGTGGGTTGTATTTAAAAAAGCATTATCTTCAATTTTTATTGTACCCGGGCTATATTTTGTTACTGTATATTTGTTATTTTGGGTATAAATGGTAAAGTTTTTATTTTTATAATTCTCTTCAAATCGAAAACTCTTAGGTTTTTTTTGGTAAGATGATTTTATAGGTTCAAACCATTTTTTCCAACTATCAGGATTATTAATTTCGACAACTATATCATAAAAAGTTCTTTTAATAATGCCTTTTGTAGTGGTTTGTATAGGTATAAAAAAGCTTAGAATAAAAATAATAAAAACAGCAATAGAGATTCTTTTTAACCAAGTCATAAAATTTTGTAAATATTGATATAATTAATGCGAAGATAATATTTTTTATAAACCCTGAAATTAAAATGGTTGCCTGTTAAACACTATTTTTAAAGTTTTATGTCATAAATAATTTAAAAGAACGTATTTTGTTTAATGTTGAGCTAGGAAGTATTTTAAAAAATTATTCGAATTTGAAAATTAGCCATTTTAAAGCTTTTCATATCCATAATTTTTAACCACCTTTGCAAAAATTAAAAAAGGTTGCCTGTTAAATATACATTAGGTTTGCCTTACAAACTTTATGATTTCATTTAACGATTTAGGGCTTATTGACCCTATAAAAAAAGCATTGGCGGCCGAAGGTTATACCATACCTACACCCATACAACAAAAAGCAATACCTTTATTATTACAAAAACACGATTTATTAGGTTGTGCACAAACAGGTACAGGTAAAACTGCTGCTTTTGCCATCCCTATTTTACAATTATTACATAATCAGCAAAGCCCAGTTGTGGGCTTGCGTAAAGTTAAAGCATTAATAGTAACGCCTACCCGCGAATTGGCCATACAAATAGGTGAAAGTTTTGCTGCCTATGGTAAATTTTTACACTTGCGCCATACCGTAATTTTTGGTGGCGTTGGCCAAAAAGCACAAACAGATGCTTTACAAAAAGGCGTAGATATTATAATTGCAACACCTGGGCGATTGTTAGATTTAATGAACCAACGATTTATTTCGCTTAAAGACGTAAGTTTTTTTGTACTCGACGAAGCAGATAGAATGCTTGACATGGGTTTTGTACACGATGTTAAAAAACTCATTGCAGTATTGCCCACTCGCAGACAATCTCTGTTTTTTTCGGCCACCATGCCACCAAGTATTGTACAATTAGCCAATACCATTTTACGCGATCCTGAAAAGGTTGAAGTAACTCCGGTATCTTCAACCGCCGACACCATTAACCAAGCGGTTTATTTTGTAGATAAAAACAGTAAAAACGATTTGCTTTTACACGTATTAAACGATAAAAATATTGAAACCGCTTTGGTATTTACTCGCACCAAACATGGAGCCGATAAAATTGTAAAGTTATTGGTAAACCATAAAATTAAAGCCGAAGCTATACACGGTAATAAATCTCAAAATGCTAGGCAGCGAGCTTTAGAAAACTTTAAAGCTAAAAGTATTCGGGTTTTGGTTGCCACCGATATTGCCGCCCGAGGAATAGATATTGACGAATTAGCCCATGTAATTAATTTCGAAATCCCCAATATATCCGAAACTTATGTACACCGAATAGGCCGTACAGGTCGGGCTGGAGCTAATGGTACAGCCTTTTCTTTTTGCGATGCAGATGAAAAAGAATTTTTAAAAGATATACACAAATTAATAGGAAAAAATATCCCAGTTATTGATGAACACCCTTTCCCGCTTTTAGGTTTCCCAACACCAGCAGTTAAAAAAGGAGGTAATTCACATCCGCCACAAGGCCACCGCCGACCTAAACCCGCATCTGGAGGGAATAACCGTAAATTTAGTGGTACACGTAAAAGAAGCGAGTAGGATATTTTATATTTTGACGAATGAAACTTTAAATTTTATATGCTTTTTTGATTTTTAGCACATTTTAAAACTATTGAAATCAAAAGATATCTTTAATAACAAAAAAAGCAGGAATTATTGTTCCTGCTTTTTTGTTATGTTATTAAATTAACGATAATTATTTTTAAAATAAAAAAACGCTTTCGCTAGCTGCCTAATTAAAATTTAATTATAATATACTAGGGTTGCAATCTAAAGCTGCCGCCGCAACAACCAAAGCTTGGATGTTAGGTAACGCAATTACAGCAGGACATACACTTGCTTTAGTAGAAAGTGTAGTTGCTGCAGTTTTTAGCGAGTTGCAATTTGCTCTTGTTGGTGATGCTTGCCAAGTAGCGAAAGCTGCTTGCGTTAAAGTAATGTCGGCAGCTAATGTTACTGCAAGCGTAGTACAAGGGTCAACTACAACTACAGGTGTAGGCTCATCTTTTTTACAAGCAAAAAATGCTGTTGTAGTTAAAAGCAATGCAATAACAATTTTTAAAGAGATTTTTTTCATTTTTTAGTTGGGTTTAGGATTAATATTATTAATTAATTGTCTATTTACTGTAACAATTACAGTACATAACGAGATTATAAATATATAATTTAAAATTGATTTAAAAACTTTTAGTACTGATAAATTATTTTTTTTTAACACCAAATTTATTATTGCAATAAACCTTAAAATCAAACACTTACAATCTGCCCAAAATTATGGCAAAATCAAATATTGCAATCTGTTTTAAAAATCAACATTGTTTATATCTAATATTTAAGTCCATTATATTCAAATTTTATTTAAAAAACATCAAATTATAAAAATACTTGCTTGTGCTTTTACTAAATCCTACCAAAAAAATTAACCTAAAAGTGCCTGTGGGTTAGGAATAAAATATAAAAATGCTTGAAAGTTTTCAATATATTTTGGCATATCTAACTTGTAATAATATGCACCTTTCTTAGAATTTACCATATCCTTTTCGGGTTGTTTAATTAACAATTTAGTTGATAATACTTTCCTACTAAAATTTCTTTTATCTATCTCAGTTTCGTAAATACCTTCATATAAATTTTGCAATTGCGGTAGGGTAAATTTACCTGGAAGAAGTTCAAATAAAATTGGGTGTAAGGCAGCTTTATAACGTAATTGTTTTTTGGCCAATGCTACCATAAGGCTATGGTCGAATATTAATTCGGGTATATTGTTAAGCGAAAACCACTCGGCTTGATACTCGTGACTAATTTGTATTTCATATTTATGTATATCTATTAAAGCAAAATAAGCGACACCTATTGTGCGTTCTAATGGGTCTCTATTAGGTTCGCTAAAAGCTTGTAACTGCTCTAAATAAACACCTTCTAAGCCCGTTAGTTTATTTAAAATAGTATTTGCAGCATAGTCTAAATTCTCGTTCGGTTGTATAAAACCGCCCATCAAACTCCATTTTAATTTTTCAGGTTCAAAACCTCTTTGTATAAGTAATAATTTTAGTTCGTTGCCATCAAACCCAAAAATAATACAATCAATAGCAACTAATATTCTAGTTTGCCCACCATATCTTACCATAGTTTAAATTAGTTCAATTTTAAAAATTTATAAATTTAATTTGCGATTAAACAATAAAATTTATTGTAATTTTCTGCAAGAATGCGCATTTAATTAGCATCTATAAGCTAAAATAAAATTTTGATTTATTTTTTTGTATAATTATTACACTTCAACTAAAATAGCCAATTTTATTACGCTTATAATTGCAATACAAATTAAAAGAATTATCTGCAAATAATTTAATATTTTTTTTTATTTGTATATATGACAATTATTATTTTTATTACTTTGTAATAACCAATTTTAAAACAAAAAAATGAAACACATAACAAGATTTTTGCTATCTATTTCAATTTTATTTGTGAGTTTAAATAATCTTTATGCGCAAATAAATAAAATTCAATCATTCGATTTTGATTGGAAATTTCATAAAGGCGGTGCTATAAGTGCCGAAAATTATACCTACGACGATACCGATTGGCGTAAAATTGATGTCCCTCATGATTGGAGTATCGAAGATTTAAAAAACACCAACTCTCCGTTTGATATACTTGCAGTATCGCAGGTTAATGGTGGTTTTACAACTGGTGGCACAGGCTGGTACCGCAAATATTTTGATATACCCACATCTAGCAAAGGAAAAAAAATTACCATTACTTTCGATGGTGTTTATATGAACTCCGTAATTTATATAAACGGCAAGTTGCTGGGTGGCAACCCTTATGGTTATACCGAATTTACATTTGATATAAGTGAAATGTTACGTTACGACAAAAAAAATGTTATTGCTGTTAAAGTATCAAACGAAGGCGATAATAGCCGTTGGTACTCAGGATCGGGCATTTATAGGCATGTATGGTTAAGTATAAAAAACCCAGTGCACATAGCCAAGTGGGGAACATTTATTACTACACCCACCATAAATAAAAATAAAGCAACTGCTAATGTTATAACCCAAGTAAATAACCAAAGCACTGCCGAAACAAATGTTAAACTACTAAATACGATTATAGATAAAAAAGGTAAAACCATTAGTGAAATCATTACTTCTTCGCTAATAAAGCCAGATTCAAATTTTAAGTTTAACCAAAATTTCGAACTACAAAAAATAAATTTGTGGGGTGTAGAAAATCCTTATTTATACTCATTAGTAACAAAAGTGTTTGTTAATAATAATTTAGTTGATACCGATACAACCACTTTTGGTATAAGATCTTTACGCTTTAGCGCCGATGGTTTTTTTATAAATGGCATTAATACAAAACTAAAAGGCGGTTGTTTGCACCATGATAATGGCCCACTAGGATCCAAAACTTACGATAGAGCAGAAGTTAGAAAAGTAGAAATGTTGAAAGCTGCTGGCTACAATGCCGTTCGTACTTCGCACAATCCTCCATCAAATGCCTTTTTAAATGCTTGCGACAGCTTAGGAATGTTAGTAATTGATGAAGCTTTTGATTGTTGGAAAGATGGGAAAACACCTTACGATTACAGTTTATATTTTGATAAGTATTGGAAAAAAGATATAGAAGCAATGGTATTAAGAGATAGAAACCACCCATCCATTATTATGTGGAGCAATGGCAACGAAATACCTAATAAAGAAACAGATGCAGTTATAGCAGTTTCAAAAATGATTAACGATTACATTAAAATTTTAGACCCAACCAGGCCAACTACATCGGGAGTTAATGATTTAAAACCAAATAAAGATGGCTTTTTTGCAACATTAGATATTGCAGGTTATAATTACGCCGCTGGTGGCGATCATTGGAAAGACAATGTATATACCGATGACCATAAACGCGTACCACAAAGGTTAATTTACGAATCGGAAGCCTATCCTTTAGAAGCTTTTGATAGCTGGCAAAAAGTATTAGAAAAACCTTATGTTTTTGGTGCATTTGTTTGGACAGCTTTAGATTATATAGGCGAAGCTGGCATAGGTTGGCGAGGCTATTGGCCTGATAAAAATGCTTTTCCTTGGACATTAGCTTATTGTGGCGATATAGATATTTGCGGAAACAAACGACCGGTTTCTTACTACCGAGATGCGCTTTGGAAAACTAATCAGCTTTCTATTTTTGTAACACCTCCCACTCCTACTTTTCCCATAAACCCCAACAGAGAAGAATGGTCGAAATGGCATTGGTACGATGTACAAGCCGATTGGAACCATCAAGGAAATGAAAATAAATCTTTAGATGTAGTAGTTTATTCATCATGCCAAGAAGTAGAATTGTTTTTAAACGATAAGTCTTTAGGGAAAAAAGTAACTAACACCACCACAAAATTTTTAGCTAAATGGCAAGTTCCGTATCAAGCTGGCACTTTAAAAGCTGTAGGATATACCAATAATAAACAAGTAAATGTAAGTATATTACAAACTGCCTCAGCTGTTAAAAAAATAAATATGTCGGCTGATAGAAGCAAAATAAATGCCGACGGTCAAGATTTAAGTTATGTACAAATTACCTTAACCGACGAAAATGGTGTAATTAACCCCAAAGCCGAATATTTAATAAAATTTGAAATAGATGGACCAGGCGAAATAGTAGCAGTAGGAAATGGAAAACCTACAAGTTTAGAGAGTTACCAACAGCCACAACGTAATGCTTGGCAAGGCAAATGTTTAGTAATTATAAAATCAACAAAAAAATCCGGAAAAATTACTTTGAAGGCTGTTGCCGATAATATATCATCAAACCAAATTATAATACAAACTACCCATGAATAAATTTAAAAAGGTTTTATTTCTGCTGTTAATCATTTTTTTATCAAAATATAGTCCATCTGTTGCACAAAATAATACGGTTACGGGTTATTATAACCCTATAATTCCAGGTTTCCACCCCGATCCCAGTATTTGCCGAGTTGGTGACGATTATTATTTAGTAACAAGTTCATTCGAATTTTTCCCAGGTATACCCATATACCACAGTAAAGATTTAATAAATTGGAAACAAATAGGGCATTGTTTAACCCGAAAATCACAACTAAATTTAGCCAATACAGCTATTTGGAGTGGTATATGGGCACCTACCATTAGGCATAATAATCGGATATTTTACATGATTACTACCAATGTAACCAACGGTGGCAATTTTTATGTTACTGCAACTAACCCTGCTGGCCCTTGGAGCGAACCAATATTTGTAGATAGAGATATGTTCGACCCATCATTACTTTTCGATGATGATGGCAAAGTTTATTACACACGTCGTGGGAAAAAAGGTATTGTACAATCAGAAATAAATATTAGAACTGGCGAATTAAAAACACCAGTAAAATTAATAGCCGAAGGCTTTTTATCGCCCGATACCGAAGGCCCACATTTGTATAAAATAAATGGATGGTATTATTTAATGACGGCCGAAGGCGGCACCCGAGCATTGCACATGATAAATATCGGACGTAGTAAAAGTCCTTGGGGACCTTTTGAAAAATGTCCAAACAATCCCATCTTAGCACAACATTACGATTATCATACCATCCGCTCAACAGGGCATGGCGATTTAATACAAGCAAAAGATGGTACCTGGTGGATGGTGTTTTTAGGTACTCGCCACTATAATTATGATGCGATGAGCATATTAGGCCGAGAAACTTTTTTAACCCCTGTAAAATGGGAAAACGAATGGCCAACTATCAATCAATCGGTAGTTAATAATTTATTTGTTGCTACGCCTACATTACCTTTAGTGCCAGTTTTAGTTGATAATATCCGAGATAATTTTAACGAACCCGAACTACAACCTTTATGGAATTTTTTAAGAAATCCAAATCCTACCGACTGGAGTTTAAGCAAGCCAAAAGGGAAATTATCTTTAAAAGGAAATAAATTTAACCTCAGCGATGTTGCATCACCTGCATTTGTAGGTAGGCGACAACAACATATAAATTTTGAAGTGGAAACTTATTTAGATTTTAATGCAACCAAACCTAACGAAGAAGCAGGTTTAACTACCTATATGAATTTTAAGCAGCACTACGAATTTGCACTTACCAAACGTAAAAATGCTTTTGCTTTGATTATCAGGAAAACTGTAGGCGATATTACTCAACAGTCTGTAATTATTCCCATTAATAATAGTAAAGTTTATTTAAAAATTAAAGGAGATAAGGATTTATACACATTTAGTTATTCGCTTGATGGCAAAAATTTTAAAGTTGCTGGAACGGGAAACCCACAATTTTTAGGCCCCGAACTTACAAGTGCATTTTCAGGTATGTATATTGCCATGTATGCAACAGGTAATGGGTTTAACTGTATCAATCCTGCACTATTTAACTATTTTGATTATTCGTTTATTAAAAGTGATAAATAATATCTCATTATATAAATTATTTTATCAACCTTTAAAATATTGTATCTTAAAATGAAAAACTTAACATTTATTATTTCTCAGCATATTAATTATTTTAAAAGTTTGTAGCAAAGCTAATAAACCTCGAGTTATAATCACACCTCCACCTCCTGTAAGCGAAATAGCTACAATTATAAATGTGGATGTAAACAGTGTAGCAAGAACTTTAACAGGCAATGAAGTAGGGTTAAATATGAATTACTTGATGGACGATGCAGTAATACATGGCAACAATAATAGTAAAACTGGAGATGGGATAAAAAAAATGGGTGCAAAAGAATTTGCAGATGCTATGCGAAGTATTGATCCTACCATAAAAATTATTGTTAATGGTAGGTCAAATTGGTGGGCAACAATTTTACTTAGTCCTGCAGCTGCTAAAATAGATTATTTGGCCAACGGTAATTATTTATCCGCCATGCTTTCTTATGATGCATATCGATTATATAGCGGTAGCTTGAATGTTGAAACCGATGAAGCCATAAAAAGTATCAATAATGTTGATTCTGTTGCTGATAAAGACAGAATAGGAGTTATAGAAGCCGAATACAATAGCATCGATTTTACGGCTGGTGGTTGGGCAAATAGCAACAATTCAGTCCACGCATTATGCAGTTTTCAAATGCTTGCAGATGGGCTATTAAAACCTAAATTATATAATGCCTGCTTTTGGAATACCCGATGGATAGATAATACCACTAAACCACAAGATTTATACGATGTATTGCAAGCCAACGGAAACTTAAATGCCAAAGGTATTTGTATGGGTATTTTGGGAAATAATTTATTTAATGCGATGGTTAGTGCTACCTCTATTTCGCGAATTAAAAGCTACGCATCATACAACGTTACTAATAAAAAGCTAAATGTTTTTTTATTAAATAAAGAATTAAGTCCCAAGAAAGTTATTTTAAATTTTGCTGGATATTTGGCTAATTTTACTTTTGATAAATGGGAATTTAAAGGTTCAAGTACCTACGATAAGTTTCCAACTTGGGCATCAGTAATCACTAATAAAGCTGGTACTTCAACAATAGAAATAACATTACCTGCCACATCGGTTACCATGACGGCATGTAAATAAACCAATTAAAAATGTCCATTACAGCTAAATATAGTCTAATATATATGAATACTTTAAAAGCGAAACTTACGCTAATTTTATTATTTACTGTTTTATTTTCATCTGCGCAAAGCAAAACAGATTCGCTAATACCACAACTTAAATTGGTAAAACAATACCCCAACCCTGTAATTACTGTTAGAAGCAAAGGTGCCGAAGGCATACGTTGGGGTTTCGAAGGGGGCAGAGTGGTTAAAGTTGGAAAAACCTACCATTTATTTACATCAGAAATGGTTGATAATCCGATATGGACAAAAATGAAATTAGGTTATTGGACAAGTATTGATGGTTTTAAATGGATAAGAAAAGCGACCGTAAAACAAGGTTCAGGAGATTTTACAGGTAAAGATGAAAGAGCGGCTTTATGGAGTCCGTTACCCGTTTTTGATAAAGCAACTAACCGATGGAATCTCTTTTATGTAGCCTATAAATCAGCCCCATCATTAGCTACCAACTTTTTGGGAAACCATGCAGGGCGTATTTGGCGTTCGGTTTCTACCCTTTCGGGGATAAATGGAATTGCTGGTCCATATATTGATAAAAATATAGTTTTAAAACCTGGCCCTGATTCTGGTTCGTGGGAAGGCTTACAAGGCACCGATTCGTTTTTTCCTTACAAGGTTGGAAACACTTGGTACGCATTCCACGGAAGTGCAAAAACCGAAACAAAGCCTGTTGAAAACTTATTAGTAGGAATGGCAAAATCTACAACAGCATCAATTGCTGGCCCATGGAAAAGATTACCCGAACTTTCACCAACTACGCTCGAAACCCATTTTATAGAAAATCCAATTGTAACACCTGCCCCAGGTGGTGGTTTTTTATGTGTTTACGATAGCGAGGGTTACGATGCTATTGGTTGGGCATTTAGCAAAGATGGGATTAATTGGGGCAAAGGAAACCGTTTGGTTATACAACCACAATCAATGCAATGGGCTAAAGATGTTCGTACACCTTTGGGCTTAATAGATAATGGCAACAACCGTTTTACTTTGTTTTACACAGGTTTTGAAGAAGCTCCCGACTGGGCTAGGTTATTAACTGGTAAAGGCAAAGAAACATGCGCCATTGGTAGGGTAGAATTGGTTTTTGAGAAATAAAGTGTTGCGCTTTATTTTATAGATTTTACTTAAAGTTACAGTATTAACTTTGCCTGATTGAGGAATTTTAAAGTAATTGTCCTTATAATTACTTTAAATTTTTTTAAAAAAAAATTAAACTTTTTCCAAATATTTTCAAATATTAAACCTCGAATTTATCACGTTTAAAAATTTATTATATCCTATTGAATACAATAAATTCTTTAATTGCAATATAATGACGTACAAAAAAACTGTTTACATTATCATTTGTATTAGTTTACGTACATTTGTATAAAGTTTTTTAAATCAAAATTAAAAATGATAAAGACCCCAATATATTTAGATAATAACGCTACTACGCAAATGGATCCTCGCGTCCTAGAAGCCATGATTCCTTATTTTACCGAAAAATTTGGAAACGCTGCAAGCCGTAACCACCCTTATGGTTGGGTTGCCGAAGAAGGAGTTGATTATGCCCGTGAACAAGTTGCCAAACTAATTGGTGCAAACGAGAAAGAAATTATTTTTACTTCGGGTGCAACAGAATCCGACAATTTGGCCATAAAAGGCGTTTACGAAATGTATAAAGACAAAGGTAACCACATTATTACCTTAACTACCGAGCATAAGGCCGTTTTAGATGCCTGCAAACATTTAGAAAAACAAGGTGCAAATATTACTTATTTAGACGTTGAAAGCGATGGTTTAGTTGATTTACAAAAACTTGAAGCCGCCATGACACCCCAAACTATTTTGGTTGCCATAATGTATGCCAACAACGAAATTGGTGTAATACAGCCTGTTAAACAAATAGCCGAAATAGCCCATAAATTTGGTGCTTTGTTTTTTACCGATGCCGTACAAGCGGTTGGTAAAATTCCTGTTAATGTTATTGAAGATGGAATTGATTTATTAGCCTTATCAGGACATAAAATGTACGGCCCAAAAGGCGTAGGTGCTTTATATGTTCGACGTAAAAACCCAAGGGTAAAAGTTACTTCACAAATGGATGGCGGTGGCCACGAACGTGGTATGCGTTCGGGCACTTTAAATGTACCTGGCATAGTTGGTTTGGGCAAAGCTTGCGAATTATGTATTGATGAAATGGCATCGGAAGCTATACGCTTATCGGGTTTAAGAGATAAATTAGAAAGTAGTTTAAGCGAATTAGAGGAATCGTACGTTAATGGTAATGTACAGCACCGTTTGCCACATACAGCTAATATTTCTTTTAAATATGTGGAGGGCGAAGGCTTAATGATGGCGATGAAAGATATGGCGGTTTCGTCAGGTTCGGCTTGTACATCTGCATCTTTAGAACCATCTTACGTTTTAAAAAGTTTAGGACTGTCGGACGATTTAGCACACTCATCCATTCGTTTTGGGTTGGGTAGGTTTAGCACCGAAGAAGAGGTTGACTTTGCCATAGAAAATACTAAAAAAGCAGTTTTACATTTAAGAGAATTATCTCCGCTATGGGAAATGTTTAAAGAAGGAATAGATTTAGATTCGATAGAGTGGGCAGCACATTAAAATAATTCAAGATTGGGGGATTTTTAATTTACGATTAAATTCTCCAATTTATTAAATCAAAAATCGTAAATCATAATTCAAAAAATATAACAACATGGCATATTCAGATAAAGTAATCGATCATTACAGCAACCCTAGAAATGTGGGTACGTTAGATAAATCAAAGAAAAGTGTAGGTACAGGTTTAGTAGGTGCACCGGAGTGTGGCGATGTTATGCGCTTACAAATTGAGGTTGACGAAAACCACATGATAACCGATGCAAAATTTAAAACCTTTGGTTGTGGGTCGGCAATTGCATCTTCATCTTTAGCTACCGAGTGGTTAAAAGGAAGATCGATAAACGATGCCTTGGAGATTGACAATATGGATATTGTGGAAGAATTGGCTTTACCGCCAGTAAAAATTCACTGTTCGGTTTTGGCCGAAGATGCCATAAAATCGGCAATTAACGATTATAGAGCCAAAAATGGTTTACCACTTTTTGAGTTAGAAAAATCGCATCATTAAAATTGAAAATTAAATATTTTTAGTTTAAAATATTTTTTGTTCATTTAGTTTTAGGGCGTTTTAACACGCTTTACACTAAATCTTTTTTAATTTACTGGCTTTTATTGCCAATAAATTAAAAAAGTATATCGCTTCAATCGTTAACGCAACCTAAGAATATAAAAATCATTTTATCTTAAAGTCAAAATATTTAGGTTTAGAAATAGCTATTTAATTATTGCTATTCTATTAAAATAAACTACAAAACTATGGTAACCATAACCGAAAAAGCAAAAACAAAAGTAGCCGAACTAATGACCGATGGCGGTTTAGACGAAAGCTATTTTTTACGCGTTTCTGTACAAGGAGGTGGCTGTTCTGGCCTATCGTACAATATGGATTTTGACAACGAATTACGCAAAGGCGACCAAGAATTTGAAGCTCAAGGTGTTAAAATTATTTTAGATATGAAATCTTTTCTATACTTAGCTGGCACCGAACTTGATTTCTCGGACGGGTTGAACGGTAAAGGCTTTAATTTTATAAACCCAAATGCTGCCCGTACTTGCGGTTGTGGCGAGAGTTTTTCGGTGTAGAGGGGATTTGTGGGGTTGGTTGATTTACTTTAAAAAAAATGTTTTGGGGTATAATTATAACATAGCATCACTATACAACTTATTTAATTCTGTTTCGTTATAAGCTATACCTTTACCATTTTTTAAATTTTCTTTAGCTTTTAAAAAAACGGCTAATATAATTTTCATTGGTTTCGGGTTTGTTTAATTCAAAATCATCAATACCCGATATATTGATAATTATTTCTCGTTCATTACTAAATACAGTTTTGATAGTATTTAAAAAAAATTCGTCTAACTCCGATAAGCTTAATGTAAATGAGGTATTTATAATTTTAAGGTTAATATTCAAATATAGTAAGTGTAAGCCAATAGGGCGATGAAAATATAATGTTAGCTTATATCAGACAATAATTTCAGAAAACATAAAATCTTCCCATTCTTTGGTGGAATCATTATAACCTTAAAATTTTAACTCAGTTTTACAAACCTGCGCCACAGTTATATTTTAGTTAAATTTGTTAAGGCTTAAATCTGGAATTACAAAATCTGTAAATCTGAAATATGAAAGCAAATATTCATCTTTTTAAACCTATTAATTATGTACACAACGTATCATTTTCAATCTGCTGCTGATATTACGGTGGATGTTTTAAACGCCATTAAAACCACCTTTAAAGAGAAACCTGTTGTGATTACCGTTGAAGAAGAAATGGACGAAACAGCTTTTTTAATGGCTAATGCGGCCAATAAAGCAATGCTTTTAAAATCTATTGCTCAGGATAAAAAAGGAGAAAGCATTTCATTTAATAGGCTAACTGGGTAAATGAATTAATAAGAATATTAACCTTAATATTACCTTCGAGGTTAGTAAGCTAAAAGAATGATTAATCGTTTTTGTAAAGGCATCGTATATGAAATAAAGCACTGCAAAAGCGATAATCACACCCACTCTTCGCCATATCCCCAAATTAAAAGCTCTTCGAGAATTTGCAATCTCGAACTACATATCGTAGGATTTGCAATCCGCCAACACAATTTTCTACCTTGATTTTTCAACATAAACTATTATCTTTCACAAAAAAGACAATATGGCTTTTACAAACACCATAAGAAACCAAGCAGGCGTGTATTTTGAAACTTTACGGTACACCAATGGGCAGATGTTTTTGCTAGACGTTTGTATGTAGATATTCTAATAGATAGTTTGCTGTATTGCCAACAAAACAAAGTGCTAGAGATTTTTGGCTGGGTAATAATGAGCAATCATTGCCATTTAATTATACGGGCGACGAACAATAATCTAAGCGACATCATAAGAGATTTTAAAAAATTTACGGCAAAAGAAATTGTTAAATCCATACTGCAAAACCTTAAAGAAAGCCGTAGAGAATGGTTGAGTTTTTTGCTAACTAAAGACGATAAAATTTGGTTTTGGGAAGAAAGCTACAACGGCGAAAAAATTTTTACCAAATATTTTTTTGATACCAAATTAAAGTACATAAACTTAAACCCTGTGAGAGCAGGGTTGATGGGAAAGAGGAAGAATATTTGTTGAGTAGTGCGGGTAATTATTTTGGAACAAGAAAAGGCTTATTGGAGTTAAGCTATTTTGGCTAGTTTTATTGTCGGGTTGCAAACCCTACGATATAGGCTTCGAGGTTACAAACCTCGAAGAGCGTGGGTTTATTGTTTTATTACCATACAATTTTTATTTGGTTAAACTTTAAGCCAAACACAAATAATTTATTGGTTTTTAACGAGTTTGGAAACTCTTCTTCATTTATTAATCCGTAGTCCCCACCACTTTTGCCTGCCCGACAGACTACGGACAGTGGGGGGTTTAAGGTCTTTTTAAATATTCATCAAAGAACAATATACTACTAAAAATAAAAAAACAAGGACTACCGAAATAAAGTAATAAGCCAATGAGCCTATACAACCATAATTTTTCAATAGTCCTATATTTTTCTTCTATTCTTCTGATTTTCAATTGCGCCATAAACCATCCTCTAATACCATAAAAAATAATAATCCAAAAAAAAATTAACAGTAACAATAACATCCATTCTGATAACCTAATTTCAATCAAAGAAAGTAAAAACATTACAATAGAAGGGGTAATAAAAAAAAGTTCATACGAAAATAAAAACCAAGTACCTTTCTCAAATAAATTCCTCTTTTTACCCGCAAACCATACAGACAAACTAAAATTATATAGAAGTATTTTATTCATAATTACCGGTTCCAAATCCCTGAATCCCTACCTAAATTCATATTAATCGTATTACCAAAATCAAAAAAATAGTCACCCACACCCCACTGTTCGTAGTCTGTCGAACGGGCAAAAAGCGTTGGGGACTACGGATTGTCAAATGAAATTTAGTCTCCGACAAAATTAAGCAAAATTTGTTTTAATATTTTACACTAAACAAATTTTTAATAAACCTTTCGTATCGCAAAAATAATCAACCCCACTCGAATACCGCCAATCGCCTTCAAATAAAACCAAACCTGCTTTTACGGGATTTTCGTGTAAATATTTGAGTTTAGATGCAAGTATTTCCGGATGAGAGCACTAAATAGGATGGTTTTCCTGTTGCCAAAACTGATAATTTTCGTTTCGTTTGTTACCATAGTTGTTAACTTAGCGGCCAACTAATTTACTTTCAATTAGTTGCAAAAAATACTGCCAATTGGACGTAATTACCCCTTGATGGGGGTATCATTATTTTTTAATTTTTCTCCTGAAAA
>Ga0105045_10000005_pt1 | contig 139926 bp, 122 predicted proteins | sample MAT02_FD_78089 | JGI IMG/M metagenome (GOLD analysis project Ga0105045, IMG submission 78089) | Freshwater microbial communities from Lake Fryxell liftoff mats and glacier meltwater in Antarctica - MAT-02 (megahit assembly) | ecosystem: Environmental > Aquatic > Freshwater > Ice > Liftoff...
AAGAGCAAACGACACAATGATGGCCGATGCTCTCTAGAAACTAGCTCTTGGCCGTTTTGAAATACAAAGTTATAAAACTGACACAAATAAACTTGCATTTTAACACAGAATCTATCGGGAGGGTCTGGCTTTGAGTTTATCCTGATAAAACAAGGACTTCAATCTTTTTGCCTAAAAGCAAAAAGGATATCTGCTGCCTGCGGGTAGGAGGTTTATCCCTTACGCAAACCGTTTTAAAAAATAAAAATTAAGATTTATGGGGTTTTTAATTCGTTTACTTATGCCTAAACCAACAATCAGTTCTTTCGGTTTGGTAAGCTTTAAAAACAGTATTGCAAGGCTCACCATGTAAAAATTTTCCTTCATATTCGGTTCTTAGTAGGTAATTAAAAGCTCCCATATCGCCGGTGTAACCTGTATGATTAATAGTATTGTAGTTTTTATGAATGTTACAAAGTTTCTCTAAAAAGGCTTTCATCAAACTTACTTCACCACCAATTATTCCACAATTTAGTAAAGTTGCCTCTTTAAACTTATTTTCAAAATCTGCATAACCAGGTATCAAACCTCTAAAATGTTCACCATGTGCAAGCATCCAATCGTTCATTAATATTTTTGGCTCATCGCCACAAAAAATTTTAGTTTTATTTTGAAGATAATAATCAGTTTCAAAAGGATTATTAACAACCTCAACATCCGTAATATCTGTAATAAAAATATTAGACAAATGTGGCTGATTTTGTAAATAATTTAGGTAAACAAAATACCGGTAAGTATTAGAGTTATATCGTTCGTCGTAAGTTATTCGAATAAATTGCAAATAAGAGTTGCTATACTTATCTACTGTTTCATCGGTAAAATTGTTATGAAAAACTACTCCTTTTAATTTCAGATTTATTAGCGAATTAGCCCAATCTTTAATAACAGAAAATTTATTGCTTTCTAAGGTATCGTTTCTATTTACATCATACACACCCGTAATAATACAGGCCATAATTATATTTTTATTAACTCGCATTAAAAATTTTAAGAAAAATTGCTATTAGTTAAAAATTTCTTTTTAAGCAATGCACTAACACTATTCGCTACGTTTCTGTAATAAATATATGTTCTTAAATTTACTTTTTTAACCTTAAATATTGAGGAAGCTTCTTCAAAAAAATGTGCATCGGCAGCATATTTTTTTTCAAATTTAATATTCGTAAATACTTTACGTTTGCCAAAAAGTGTAGCAAACAAAATACAATCATCAATATGTATAACATTTTGGTTGTTATATTTATCGGGTACAAAAAAGTCGTCGTTTTCGTTTACAATATTTTCGGTAGTTGAAGCAATTAAATCATAACCTTGTATTTCTGTTAAGCAAGCACTTAAATGGTTTGCTTTGTATTCATCGTCCGAATCAATAAAAGTGATAAAGTTTCCGTTACTAATTAAAATTCCTTTGTTGGTAGATTCTGATTGACCGCAGTTAGCATGCCTTAGGTAGGTAATTTTGTTTTGATATTTTATACAATAATTGTTTAATGCGTTTTGGTTTCCTAATAAGCAACCATCATCAATTACAATTAATTCGAAGTTTTGAAAATCCTGATTTAAAACCGAATCTATTGCCCTTTTTATCAACGAAAACTCTGTATTATAAACCGACATTATTATGGAAATAAAATTTTCTTTGCGCATTTATTTATACCCGAATTTTATGTAAATATCGATACTTAATTTTGAATTATAAATTTATTAAAATACCTTTTCTAAAAATTTAATCTACAATTATAAAATATATCTTTTAAAAAACATATTTATAAATATATTTGTTGCACTAATTATTAATATGACAAGCGATAATTTTGGTACTTACTCTTATCTACTCGACCGCACCTCTCGCCGTATAAAACAGTTTGCTACTCAACGTTTTAGAGAAGAAAATTTCGATATTACCGTTGATCAATGGCATATATTAAAGCATTTAGCTATTGATAGCCACAAAAATCAAAGCGATTTAGCCGAACTAACTGGCAAAGATAACCCCACACTTACCCGAATAATTGATTTACTTTGCAAAAAAGGTTTAACAAAACGTACACAACACCCCACAGATAGACGAAGTTTTTTGGTTGCACTTACCGCCGAAGGGCAACAAATTGTAAAACAATTAACGCCTTTAGTTGCTACTATTAGAATGAAAGCTTGGGAAAACCTAAGCGAAAAAGATTACAACGATTTAAAAAGAATTTTAGACACGATATATCAAACTTTAGAAATATGAACACCCAAATTCACACCGACATTTGTATTATAGGCGCTGGCCCAGTTGGTTTATTTACCGTTTTTGAAGCGGGTTTATTAAAAATGCGTTGCCATTTAGTGGATGCCTTACCACAGGTTGGCGGCCAACTATCCGAAATTTACCCACGTAAACCCATTTACGATATACCCGGTTATCCTACCATACAAGCCCAAGAACTGGTTGATAACTTAATGGAACAAATTAAACCTTTCGAGCCAGGTTTTACATTAGGCGAACGTGTAGAAGGTTTAGAGAAAAAAGAAGATGGCAGTTACACCGTTACCACCAGCGATGGTACTCGCATACATTGCCAAGTAGTAGCTATTGCTGGTGGATTGGGTTGTTTTGAGCCTCGTAAACCAGATATCGAAAACTTAGAAATATTTGAAGGTAAAGGCGTTAGCTATATGGTTAAAGATCCTGAACTTTACCGTGGCAAGAATGTAGTTTTAGCAGGTGGCGGAGATTCGGCTTTAGATTGGACTATTTTTTTAGCCGATATTGCAAAAAAAGTAACTTTGGTACATCGTGGAGATACTTTTAGAGGAGCGCCCGACTCGGCCGAAAAAGTTTTTAAATTAGCCGAAGCAGGGGTTATAAATTTGGTGTTATCATCACATCTTACCAAAATAAATGGCAATGGACACTTAAATGAAATTACTTTTTTAAACAAAGCAAAAGTAGAAAACACCATGGAAACCGATTACCTTATTCCATTGTTTGGCCTAAGCCCAAAATTAGGGCCAATTGGCGAGTGGGGTTTAAACATCGAAAAATCGGCCATAGCTGTAAACACCGAAGATTATTCGACCAATGTTGAACGTATTTATGCCATTGGCGATATTAATACCTATCCCAATAAATTAAAATTAATATTGTGTGGTTTCCACGAAGCAGCTTTAATGTGCCACAGTGCTTTTAAATATGTATATCCCGACCAAAAATTATCTTTCAAATACACTACCGTTTACGGCGTTAACGGCTTTTAACTATGATAAATATAACCGTAATAAACAGAGACGATAGCAGTGCTGTTATAGAAGTACCCACCGATATTAACCTAAATTTAATGGAGGTTTTAAAAGCTTACGAATACGATATTTTGGCAACTTGTGGCGGCCTTGCCCTTTGTGCAACATGCCATGTACAAGTTTTAGAAGGTTTTGATAAACTACCCGAACCCCAAGATGCCGAATTAGATATGCTAGATACACTGCCCGATGCCGCCGCCGATAGCCGTTTAGCTTGCCAATTAAAAGTAAACGAAAATTTGGCAGATATTACAATTAAAATACGAGGTGCTTTGCAGTAATAGATATTGATTTTTGGGAGAAGTTTATATTAATCTGAGTCCGATAATTAAATGTCAGTTTTAAATGAGTTTATACAGGTTTTGGGCGTTTTAATCCCGAAAAAAATCGGGACAGGCCACGCTCTTCGCTAAATCTTTTTTTATTTTTCTCCCCCCAATCCATAAAGGGGGAGAAAGGATGCAAAAAAAAGGATACCGCTTCAATCGTTAACGCTCTTAACAATTAATATCATCTCAATTTACTAAAAATCAACCGACTTAAGTTTAACAAGGCAAAATATGGCAGATTATCTTAAATGCCTATTACAGTTTATTGCACAAGAGTAAGAAGTTTAATATTAAATCGGTTTTTTGATACGTTAATTTGAAATTATTTGGGCGTTTTACAGTGATCACTAATTGCGAACACACTGAGTTCGCAATTAGGAAATATAAAATGTAATTTGCTAATTCTTAATGATAAAAGAGGATTAACAAGTATTAGTTTATGGATATAAAAATGATTTCCAAATCGTATTACAAAACTTACCTAGCATCATTAACAACAAATATTAATGAGGACATAAAAAAGTTGCGAGAAAGAGAGTGGAATGTTAAAAATTTTACCTTTTTTACTGCTGTATCTGTAATGTCCTCGGCTAAAATAGAAGGCGAAGAAATGGAGATAGATAGTTATTTAAAGCATAAAACACTCGATATAAATTACCTCCCAAATCTTACCGAAAAGCCTAACGATTTATACCAAGCCTACGAATTTGCTAGAGATAATACGCTTAACTATCAAAATTTTTTAAAAGCACACAGCATCGCCACTCAACATTTACTGCCCAAACAACAACGCGGATTTATAAGAAACGGCAATATGTTGATTATGAACCAACAAACTCAAGAAATACAGTACGAAGCAGCAAATTCAAATATTGTAAAAACCGAGTTTGAGAAATTTTGGACCGAACTAGATGAATTGTTGCAAAGCAAATTGGACACTCAAGAGATTTTTTATTACGCTTCGTTATTACACTTAGTATTTGTTAAAATACATCCATTTAACGATGGCAATGGCCGAACCGCCCGATTATTAGAAAAATGGTTTTTAAGTACAATGTTAGGTCAAAAAGCTTGGTTTATTACTAGCGAATACTATTATTATCATAACTTGCAATCTTATTACAATAATCTATCGAAAATTGGCTTGTTTTATGACGAATTAGATTACGAAAAATGTTTGCCTTTTCTTTTAATGTTACCTAAATCTTTAATAATTAACGATTTATAATTTTAATATATCAACCCTATGGAAAACAATACAAACAATATCCCAAAAGTAATTATAATTGGTGGTGGTTTTGGTGGGATTCAAATTTCTAAAAAACTTAAAAATAAAGCAGTTGAAGTGTTAATGTTGGATAGGCACAATTATCACACTTTTCAACCACTACTCTACCAAGTGGCTACAGGTGGTTTAGAACCTGATTCTATTGCTTTTCCGTTACGGAAAATTTTTAAAGGCCAAAGTAATTTTACGTTTAGGGTAGCCGATGTAAGCCAAATTGTAACGGAAGAAAACAAAGTTATTACAGATATTGGCGAATTTAGCTACGATTATTTGGTGCTTGCCACAGGAAGCGAAACTAATTTTTTCGGTCAGAAAGAAATAGAACACTTTGCAATGGCCATGAAAACCGTTCCCGAGGCTTTAAACTTACGGTCGTTAATATTGCAAAATTTTGAAGAAGCGGTATCCGAAACCAACCCCGAAAAAAAGGCAGCCTTAATGAATTTTGTGGTTGTAGGCGCTGGCCCCACAGGAGTTGAAACAGCTGGTGCATTATCTGAATTAAAAAACCATGTTTTACCTAGCGATTACCCCGAGTTAGACATAAGTAAAATGAACATTTACTTAATAGAAGGCGAACCAAGGGTGTTAGCTCCTTTCTCTTCTCAAGCATCGGCGAAAGCCAAAGAATTTTTAGAAAACATGGGTGTAAAAATATTTTTAAACTCGCGGGTAAACGCTTACGATGGCGATATAATAATTTATAACGATAATTTAACCATTAACACCAAAACCGTAATTTGGGGCGCAGGTGTAAAAGGAGCGACGATACCCGGTTTAGATAAAGCCGAAGTTGTACGTGGTGGGCGCCTAAAAACTAACTCAATAAACCTTATTGAAGGTTACCAAAATATATTTGCCATAGGCGATTTAGCTTATATGGAAACTAAAGATTTTCCGAATGGCCACCCAGGTGTAGCACAAACTGCTATACAACAAGGGCAACAATTGGGCAAAAACCTCATTAACATCATCAATAAAAAACCTACAAAAGATTTTTCCTATTTTGATAAAGGCAGTATGGCCACTATTGGCCGTAACAAAGCCGTAGTTGACTTAAAATATTGGCGTTTTCAAGGCTTTTTTGCTTGGCTAACTTGGATGTTTATTCATTTACTGTTTTTGGTAGGATTTAGAAACAAACTAGTTACGTTAATAAATTGGATTGTAAACTACTTTAGTTATGATAAAGGCACCCGAGTTATTATTAGAAAGTTTAACAGAGTAACAATGGAAGAGGCTGATAAAGCGGTGTAAGGGGTTTTATATAATATAAATTATTGAGATTTAAAATTCTTAGATTCATCCAATAAATGCAAAAGCATTTAATGCCAAAGTCGTTATTTAGATATTTGAAATGGTTAGTTTCCACCAGCTACGTAATGATTTTGAGATTAATTGTGCATAATGAAAGCAAATCGGCTATATTTATTTGCCAACCTAATAATTTAACAAATTAAACAATTATTTATTCCCCAATACCTTCAACACTTCGGCTACATCTTCAGGCGAATCTACCGATATGCTTTCAAATTCGGTTATGGCTACTTTAATTTTATATCCGTTTTCTATCCAACGCAGCTGTTCAAGCATTTCCATTTTTTCGAGCGGGCTTGAGGGTAGTTTACTAATGTTTAATAATGTTGGAGTTAAAAAGCCATAAATGCCAATATGTTTGTAAAAAGTATGTTGGTCTAGCCAGATATTTATAGGAACATCTCTTAAATGAGGTAAAGCTTGCCTACTAAAATATACAGCTTCTAAGTTTTGATTCAGTACAACCTTGGGTGTACCAAAATTATGGAGTTCGGTGTAAGTTTCAATTTTTTTAACCAAGGTTGCTATGCTGGTTGTTGGATTGTTAAAACAGCTAGCCAATAGATTTATTTGCGCTGGGTTTATTAGCGGTTCGTCGCCTTGAATGTTAATTACCACATCGAAACCAGGTATTTTTTGGGCTACTTCGGCGCATCTATCGGTACCACTTTGGTGTAGTGAAGATGTTAAAACAACATTTCCGCCAAAGCTTTCTACTTCGTTTACTATGCGTTCATCATCGGTGGCAACTACCAAATGATTTATTAAATTGGCTTTTAAAGCCTGTTCGTAAACCCGCCTAATCATTGTTTTGCCAGCTAAGTTTACCAATGGTTTTCCCGGCAAACGGGTACTGGCAAAACGGGCGGGAATAATGCCTAAAATTTTCATCGGCGCAAGCTAAAACAAACCATTTATTTCACGCTCAACTTGGTCAATAATGCCCGAAAAATGGTCGGTATTATTGGCGAAATCTAATTGGTCTTTATCTAAAATCAATAATTTGCCTTTGTTGTAGCCACTTATCCATTTTTCGTATTTGGTGTTTAGCTTTTGAAGGTAATCAAGGCGTATGCCAGCTTCATATTCGCGGCCTCGGCGTTGTATATTTTCAACCAAAGTTGGCACCGATGCTTTAAGGTAAATTAGCAAATCGGGTGGACGAATAAATGCCGTAACATTATCAAATATGGCTTTATAGTTATTGTAATCGCGGGTAGGCATTAAGCCCATTTCGTGTAAGTTTTCGGCAAAAATATAAGCATCTTCGTAAATAGTTCTATCCTGAATAATATTTTTATCGCCTTTTTGTATTTCTAATATCTGCTGAAATCGGCTATTTAAAAAATATACTTGCAGATTAAAACTCCAACGTTTCATATCGTTGTAAAAATCTTCTAAATAGGGGTTGGTATCTACGGCTTCGTAAAGTGGTTCCCAATTGTAATTTTTGGCCAACATTTGGGTAAGTGTTGTTTTGCCGGCACCAATGTTTCCAACTACTGCAATGTGCATAAAATTAAATATTTAAACGTTATTTAAAAAGCCCTAAAGCCTATCAATTCTCTTACTTCTTTAATGGTTTTACTTGCACTTTCCCTAGCTTTAGCAGCACCCATTTGGGCTACTTTTTGCAGGTAAGCGTTATCGGCTGCTATATCAATTATTTTTTCGCGTATTGGGCCGGTAGCTATAACCATATCTTCGGCCAGTTGTTTTTTAAAATCGCCATAACGTATTTGGCAATTTTGGTATAGCTGGTCAAAATGCTGTAAAGTATCGGGTGTCGAAACTACCTTCATTAAATCAAATAAATTTTGTATTTCGGTAGGTTTTGTTTGGTTTTGTTGTGTTGGACCAGCATCAGTTTGGGCTTTCATTACCTTTTTACGGATAATTTCGGGCGAATCGGATAAATAAACTGCATTGTTTTCGCCTTCCGATTTTCCCATTTTCCCGTTACCATCTAAACCTGGAATTTTCACAAGGTTTTGAGTAAAATTAAATGCAAAAGGCTCTTTAAAGTATTGGGTTTGGTACAAATTGTTAAAACGGTTACCAAAAGTACGGCTCATTTCTAAATGCTGCTCTTGGTCTTTACCTACAGGAACTTTTGTAGCGTGATGTATGAGAATATCGGCAGCCATTAAAACAGGGTAGGTCAGCAAACCCGCGTTTACGTTTTCGGGGTTGCCACGTACTTTGTCTTTAAAAGATGTGCTGCGTTCTAACTCGCCTAAATAGGCATTCATATTTAAGTAGAGGTACAATTCGGTAATTTCTGGCACATCCGACTGTACATAAAGGGTTGCCTTTTCGGGATTTAGCCCGCAAGCCAAATACTCTACCAAAACCTGTTTTACGTTTCCGTGAAGATTGGCTGGCGTAGGGTGTGTTGTTAACGAATGAAAATCGGCAATAAAAAAATAACAATTGTACTCGTTTTGCATTTTTACAAAATTTTGTACCGCACCATAGTAATTTCCTAAATGCAATTTCCCAGTCGATCTTATTCCGCTTACAACAGTTTCCATATTTAAAACGAAAGTACAGAAATTTACTTGTTGGGCAAAAACCAAAGCAGTTTTTAATAACTGTAGGTTTTTATAATTGCATCAATTTTTATTTAAGCAAAAAAATTAAGTTTGATGTTTGGGGGAGTTTATAGAATTGAAATTATTTCGAAAAACCCAGCCCAAATTAATACAGCAATTATAAGTAAGTCGCAAAAATAATTTTATATTTTTGAAGCCGATGAAAAAAGTATTAAAACAAGCGCACACCTATTGGTTAATGTTTACCATTGCGTTATCGTTTTATATATTATTTCCATTTGTTTTTTATTATAGTAGGAAGCCTAATCGTTATAAAAAACTTAACTTATACCGCCGAATATTCGCTTTTTTATCTTCCGCTTTAGCGGGATTGTTTTATAAATACATTTACCAAACACCCATTAACTGGGATAAAAACTACATCATTTGCGCCAACCATTCATCAAACTTAGATAGCACTGCACTTACTTTACTAGGCAAAAGCAATATTTTTTTTATGGGTAAAGATGATTTATTGCATAATCCTGTAACTAAAATATGGTTTAAAACTATTGATGTACCTGTAAAACGAGAAAGCAAAATGGCGGCATTTAGAGCTTACCAAAAAGCTACCGAGCAATTAAAACAAGGTTTTAGCTTAGTACTTTTCCCCGAAGGCATTATTGGCGAAAGCTACCCTCCTACTTTACACCCTTTTAAAAACGGAGCTTTTAAAATGGCTATCGAAAATAAAATAGCTATTTTACCTGTTTCCATTATAAATAGTTGGCAATTACAATACGATGATGGTAAAACTTATGGCAGCAAACCAGGTATTTGCCAAGTATATGTACATAAACCGATAGAAACTATTAACTTGCTACCCCAAAACGAAGAAGAATTAAAAGAGAATGTTTTTAATGTGATAGCTAGTAAATTGGCTTATGAATGAATACCTATTTCAAAACAATAAAATATGAAAATAGATAAAGACACCGTAGATAAAATTGCCCATTTAGCCAGGTTAGAACTTAACGAAGCCGAAAAAGACAAGGCCATTATTGAGCTAAGCGAAATTTTAAGCTTTATGGCTAAATTAGATGAATTAGATACCACTGGAGTAGAACCCTTAGTTTATATGAACGAAGCTGTAAATGTTTTTAGGGCTGATGAAGTCCGACAAGATATTACTGCAGATGAAGCATTGTTAAATTCCCCTCTAACAGATGGTACATATTTTAAAGTTGCAAAAGTTATTGAACGATAATATTTTGACTATGTGAATAATTGATATTTTTGTCAATTGTAAGGTTTGCAAAGGCTTACTCTGCGGTTTTCGGCGTAAAATCTTAGCGGTTCTTTGCAATCAATATTTTTAACCGCAAAGGTTTTCATAGCGGTTCTTGGCGGCTAATATTTTTTGTTTATTTATTCTAGGATTTTTTTTAGCAATGCCGCGTTAGGGATTGAAGCGGTTAGCCCACAAAAAAGCGAAGTACAACGTAGCTTTTTGAGGACTAATAGCGAAAAGCCCGACCCTTGGGTAACGCCCAAAATAAACTAATTTACCATTCTAATAAAGGTAGCTAATTTTGCCTTTAAACTTCGTCTATCTACTATAAAATCTAAAAAGCCATGTTCGAGCACAAATTCAGATGTTTGAAATCCCTTTGGTAAATCTTTTTTTATGGTCTCCTTAATTACTCTTGGTCCAGCAAAACCTATTAACGCACCAGGTTCGGCAATATTAATATCGCCCAACATAGCGTAAGAAGCGGTAACACCTCCAGTAGTTGGGTCGGTAAGTAAAGAAATGTAGGGTATTTTTGCCTGACTTAGCAAAGCTAATTTGGCCGAAGTTTTAGCCATTTGCATTAATGAGAAAGCAGCTTCCATCATTCGGGCACCACCCGATTTAGAAATCATGATGAACGGTATTTTGTGTTTTAAACTATAATCTATTGAACGGGCAATTTTTTCGCCCACTACCGAACCCATAGAACCGCCAATGAATTTGAAATCCATGCAGGCAATTACCACATTTTGGTTATCAATAGTACCTGTTGCCGAGCGAATAGCATCTTTTAAGCCCGTTTTTTTATAGGTTTCGTCTAGCCTTTCGGGATAGGTTTTACTATCTGTAAAATTTAATGGATCGGCCGATGTTAAGTTGGCAAATAATTCTACAAAGGCATTGTTATCAAATAATACTTCGAAATATTCTTTTGAACCTATACGTAAATGGTAATTACAATATTGGCAAACATACTTATTTTCAACCTGATCGGCATAATGTAAGGCTTTTTTACAGCTCGGGCATTTATTCCAAACTCCGTCGGGTGCTTCTTTTTTATCTTCAGTAGAAGTAACTATTCCTTTTGTATCTCTTTTAAACCAAGCCATTTTAAAAAAAGTGTGAGTGTGTGTGCAAAGAAACAAAAAAATGCTGAATAGTATTTGAGTTAAATTTATTGGTATTGTTTAAAGGCAAAAATCGAAAATTTAGTAAAATAACATTTATTTTTTTACCTTCGACGGTATAATTAATAGTTATTTTTATGAGTTTAAAAGATTTTAAAGGTGTTGTTACAGGCAAGCAAGTACAAGATTTATTTGAAAGTGCTAAAAAGCATCAATTTGCGTTACCCGCTGTTAATGTAACGGGAACAAATACTATAAATGCTGTAATGGAAACTGCTAAAGCAGTTAATTCGCCCGTAATTATTCAATTATCGAACGGTGGTGCGCAGTTTTATGCTGGTAAATCATTAGATAACAGCAAATTACAAGCATGTATATTGGGTGGCATATCTGCCGCACAACACGTTCATTTACTGGCCGAAAGCTATGGCGTTGCCGTAATATTGCATACTGACCACTGCGCAAAAAAATTATTACCTTGGTTAGATGGCTTGTTAGATGCTGGTGAAAAGTTTTTTGCCTTGCATGGTAAGCCTTTATTTTCGTCGCACATGATTGACCTTTCGGAAGAGCCATTAGAAGAAAACATTGAAATATGTAAAAATTATTTAGAGCGCATGAGCAAAATGGGCATGACTTTAGAAATAGAATTAGGCGTAACTGGTGGAGAAGAGGATGGCGTTGATAATACGGATGTAGATTCATCTAAACTATATACACAGCCCGAAGAAGTTTCGTATGCATACGAACAATTAAGTAAAGTTAGTTCGCAGTTTACCGTTGCAGCTGCTTTTGGTAATGTACATGGTGTGTATAAACCAGGTAATGTGAAACTGCAACCTGTAATTTTACATAATTCGCAAACATTTGTAAAAGAAAAATTTGGCTTAACAGCAGAAAAACCTATCGATTTTGTTTTCCACGGAGGTTCGGGATCGTCGCAAGAAGAAATACGTGAAGCAATTTCGTACGGAGCTATAAAAATGAATATTGATACCGATATGCAGTGGGCATTTTGGGAAGGTATTTTAGATTATTATACCAGCAAAGAAGCATATTTGCAGGCACAAATAGGTAACCCAGACGGGGATGATACGCCGAATAAAAAATACTACGACCCTAGGGTTTGGTTGCGCAAAGGCGAAGAACAGTTTGTAAAACGACTTACAGCAGCTTTTGATGATTTGAATTGTTTAAATGCAAACGACTTAATTTAATTGAGTTATATATTTTAAAAAGCTAGCTACGTATTTTGTAGTTAGCTTTTTTTATGATGTGTATTTGCATTATTTAAAATTTAAAATTGTAATTTTCCTTTCACTAATTTTTTAAATAAGTGGTAAAAACAATAAATTTAAAATGACTAATCAGTTATTCTATTGATAAAAAACTTAAAAAAATTTTATCATAAATTTAATAATATTAGTCGATTATAAGCCCGTAGATAATTTTCATTGAAAACCTAATTTACCATGAACTCTAAAAAAAGTTTCTGTTTATTTATTTTATCATTTACCGCAATTATAATTTGCTTTGCTCAACCTCAACCTCAAAAAAAACCTCAACCTCATCCTCATCCTCATCCTCAAAAAAAACCTAATATAATCCTAATCTTGGCCGATGACATGGGCTTTTCGGATCTTGGTTTGATGGGTTCGCATATTAAAACACCTGCTATTGATAAGCTTGCTGCAAACGGGATTTCTTTTTCTAATTTTTACAACACAGGCAGGTGTTGCCCAAGTAGGGCGGCTTTACTAACTGGCTTGTATCCGCATAAGGTAGGTATGGGTTGGATGACAGCCGCAGATTTAAAAACCAACGGTTACACAGGAGATTTATCAACCAAAAGTAAAACCATAGCCGAAGTGCTATCTAAAAATAAATACAGTTGTTACATGGCTGGTAAGTGGCATGTTACAGCCAATAAATTTATAAACGATACGGCAAGCAAACATAATTGGCCACTACAAAGAGGTTTTCAAAAATATTTTGGGATTTTAGGTGGCGGCGATAGTTACTACATCCCCAACGATTTAACCAGTGGTAACCATATTATTGCACCACCAAAAAATTTATATTTAACCAATGCCATTACCGATAGTGCTTTAAAATTTATGCAAACGCATATTAAAACCTATAAAAAAAAACCATTTTTTTGCTATGTAGCTTATACTACGCCTCACCGCCCATTGCATGCCTTAAAACCCGATATTCAAAAATACAAAGGTACTTTTAGTGCTGGTTGGGATGTACTTAGGGTACAAAAATCTAATTATTTGATGACTAAAGGATGGACAAATAAAGGAACACTTATTACCAAAAAAGATAAACGCATACCTAAATGGAGTGAAGTTGCTGAAACGGATAAACTAACTTGGCAAGCCCGAATGGAGGTTTATGCAGCTCAAATTGATAATATGGACCAAGGCATTGCAAAAATTATAGCCATGCTAAAAAAGAATAAACAAATAGATAATACCCTAATTGTATTCTTATCGGATAATGGCGGAAACGAAGAAATGGAAAATAACGAAATGCCCAAAATGCCATTGAGTGCTATTGATAGTTTGGGTGAAGAAAACCCAAGATATAGTTATAACCGAGAGTGGGCACAGGTAAGCAATGCACCTTTTCGTTCGTACAAATCAAACATATACGAAGGCGGTATTGCCAGCCCGTTAATTGTGCAATGGCCTAATTATATTAAAAAAGCTGGCACCATTATCAATCAAATTAGTCATATAATAGATGTAATGCCTACTATTTTGGCTGCTGCCGATGTGAAATTTAAACCAACCGACGGCATAAATTTATTACCAAGTATGCTAGGTAAAAAAATAAACCGAAAGGCTATTTATTTTGAACACGAAACCGCTTGTGGTATTAGACTTGGCGATTGGAAATTGGTTTCACCAAAAGCTAACAAAGCACCTTATTTACCCGTATGGGAATTATATAATTTAAAAACCGACAGAGCCGAAAATAATAATGTAGCCAACACACATTCTGAATTGGTAAAAAAATTAGCTGCTAATTGGCACTATTGGGCAAAAACTACCCAAGTCTATCCTCTTGATGGTAGAGGATGGTGGGAAAAGGTTAAACCTTACAATTGAAACTTGAATAAATTCGAGGTTATAAATTTTTTTATAAAATGACCAAGATTAATTTTGAAATTTAATCTTGGTCATATATTATTTAAAATTTACAATTATTGCTTTATAACTGTAGTATGGTAATTTTGAGAGTTGTTCCCAATAAATATAAAATATACTCCACTAATTAATTTATCGGTGTTATTATTAAAATACTGGTTAATTTTAAACATATCTCCTTTTGTTTTAAGTACTGCGTTACCATTGGTATTGGTTACAATTAATTGCAAATCAGTGGCATTTGAGTTTAAATTAAATAATGCTTCGGTAGTAAAAGGGTTTGGGTAGGCACAAAATTTATTTTCAATTGCTGATATTATTTTAACCATTTTAACGCCTAACAAAGTTGTTTTTCCATTTACATCTGTTTGGCTTAAACGATAATAGTTGTTTCCTTGCGTGGGTTGAAAATGTGTATAGTTATAATTCTTATCGAGCGTACTTTTAATTTCTCCTACAACTTTTTGTAATTGAGTAAAATTTAAACCATCTGTAGCGTGTTCAAGTTCGAAATAATTATTATTAAACTCTGATGAGGTAACCCAATTTAATTCAACCGTTTTCCCATTTCCTATAGCATTAAAATATTTTAAAGTTATAGGAAGTATGGATGGAAATTTTACACCAACCATAATAGGGTCGTGATCGGATGACCTGAAAGGGCTGTTAGATATTGTTTGTGGTCGATTGTATTCTAAAAATAAGGGTTCAGATGAATTGATATTCCATTTTTTAATTTCGGTGTTAGAACTTATATTTTGTGATACAACAGCATGATCTAATGAACCTAACTGACCACCAAATAAATATGATGTATTTATAGCTTCCCCCAATACCACATAATTAGAAGCCCTTAAAATATCCATAGGGTCTTCTTCAAAATAAGCGTTATAGTCGCCAACACTTACAAATTTATCTAATAAAGTTTGTGAAGGTAAAACTGTGTTATTAATAAAATTAACTAGTTGCGTTGATTGTAGTTTTCGGGTATTGTTAAATGCTGCTTGTCCATCACTTTGGTCAGCATCAAGGCCACTTCCCGAGCCACCTTTAGATTTAAAATGGTTTACAACGAAAGCAAAATTCTCGGTAATATTATTCGAAGAAATCACACTAAAAACTTGAGCCAACGGGCTTCTATTAAAAATACTATTTGATGATTGTAAAGCAACACCTAAAGATGTTACTTTTGCCGACTTATAAATTATGGCGCACCTTATTTGATCTGTTGTTTGGATTTGCGAATTTTCTCCATCGTTTACAATGCTGTATGTATCGGCACCTAATTTTAAATTAAGTCCATTAACTAAATCCCTAACTGCTGAATTTTCGCCCACACCATCGTTTTCTATTTCCATTAAACCTACAACATCTGCATTTATTTGATATAAGGCTTCAATAATTTTACTTCTTTGTATATTAAAATTAGCCAAGGTTGTAGCACCTCTAGCGGTAGGAAAACCACCACCCGAGCCATTCCCATTAAAATAATTTAGTACGTTAAATCCAACACAGGTAACATCTACTGCATTAAATGTAGGCACAGTTGGTCTCATTGTAGATATATTAGGTTGAAATCCGATAATAGGTTGTATCCTATAATTACTAAAACCGTAACTCATTATACCTTTAATATTACTTACTGTGGCACCAACCCGTATTGTACCTATATTAGTATCCAAATATGGAATTGGTATTACATTAACAGCCGCATCTGCATTATCTAAAATCAAACGATTATTGGTGTTTTGCGTATTTATTGCCGTTACAACACTCGCATTTGAATTTCCTGAGGTGTTAGTACCTGATGGTATTGCATCATTTAAATCAACTATTTGAGTAGGCTGATAGGCTAAACCATTTCCAGATAGGCTTAACTCTCCATGTTGCATTAATTTAGAATTATCGGTAACAAGCATTTCGCCCAAAATTTCTACACGCATACCTTCAAATTTTTCAGCAGTAGTTCTATTGTAGTTTTGAGCGTTAATAATTGTAAATATAGGTAAAACATTATCCGACGATACTATTGTAAAACTTGTAGGTATTATTACAGCTAAATTAAATGATGGTGTTACGCCATCTTCTTTAACTTCCCCAGAAATAGTAACCTTATCACCCACTTTGACTGTTGGATTGTTTTGAACAACAAATAAAGCTTCTGAGGTTTCTGCATTCATATCGGCATCACCATCTTCTTCTTGTATAAAATAACCTGATGGATTTAAGTTCGCATATACTGCAGTAACTATTGCTTCCACAGTATAATTTCCAGCAGTAGCAACCATACCACTACCTTGTATTGAGCTAATTTTTGTTTTATCTGCTGCACTTATTGTTGTAAAGTTCCAAGTATTATCATCATTAATTCCAGCAAAAAAATTGTCAGCAATATCTTTTACTGCACCCCCATCAATTTGTATTGCGTAACTCTTATTTGCAATAAAATTAACAGTGGCTATATTTAAGGTATTTGTTGTTATTGTTACATTGGGATTCTTAATATCGATAATTTGACTAGTGGCATCACTAATATTTTTAATAACAATATTACCTATGCCCTTAACAACATTTTCGCTAAATTTTATGGTTGGAGTATTAATTACTGAAACTGAAGAATTATCTAAAGGGAAAAAAGCTGTTATTGTAGGTAATATAATATCTATCTCGGCTGGGCCACCGTTTTCTAAGTTACTAGCTGAATTTTGAGGGTCGGGCCCAGTTCGAATTATAAAATCTGTGTTGTTATTATCGCTATCGTAACCATTCCCTTTTAAAGCATCAATACCACTACTAGCCATGGTTAAGGTTGTAGAATTTGATAATGCTTTACGTTCGGCAGATGTGGTTGATGTTAAAGTTGAGCCGGTTGCTGCTGTTTCAAAACCATTTGTATTACCATATCCTAATTTATCAATAATATTTACATTTGAAGGGTTTACACCTGTTAATGCAATTGCAGTATTTACAAGTAAAACTTTACCACTTGCACCAGCCATTGCAATTGTACCTAATCTGTCAGGTGTAGGCAAATTTACTGTACCGCCTGCGCCATCGGCCTGTTTAATTAAATAGTATCCACTAGCAGCTACACTCCCAGCAAGTGTGGTTACAGCCCAGCTTGTACCATTAGCACTTGCATACTGTACCGACCAACCATCAACACTTATTGTAGCATTTGATGGGTTATAAAGTTCTATAAAATCGCTTTTTAGTGTTGCGCCACTATTTCCACCACCACCATATACTTCACTTATTACTAGGTGGTTGGTTTGCGAAAAGATTATTAAACATTTTAAAGATAAGATTAATGTTAATGTAAATATTTTCATGAATTAAATTTGTTAGTGTGCATTAAAATTACATTAACAACAAAACTAAAACATTATACTAGTGTTAAATTATTGGTTTAATAATTTTTTCAAATAATGATTTATTAGCATCTTATACCACAGTAATCAATTTTTAATATCATAATTTGTAATGATATGCTATAATATATTTTTTATTTAAAATTTAATTACCTCAACAATATAGTTTATAACAGCTTTGGCATATTAATGTATTTAATTTATTAAATAATTGTTAATTAATACAATACCTTTTTGCATAGTTAAAATAATTATTATTTTTGATTTATAATTAATAAAAACTACTGTGAACAAACTGCTACAAAAAATTATACGCAACACTTGTGCTTATAACTTTGGCAACCAAAAATTAATTGCTATATGTGTGTTTGGTTTATTGAGCACCTATGCTCCTACTTGCTTTGCACAATCTATATTTACTAATAACATAACTGGCACTAATCCAAGTAGTATAAATCCTTATACAAGCGGACAAGTAATAGATGCTAATCTAACTGTTTCGGGTATTGGTTATGGCAGTGGTTTATCGGCTAATTTGGGTAACGATAGGTATAATTTAACAGCCTGGCCTACGGGCGCTTTATCCACAACCGATTATATCGAATTTGTTTTAACCCCTAATAGTACCTTTAAAATAAATTTTAATAATTTAGTTTATACAGGTTCTACATCAACCAATGGGCCAGCAGATTTAATAATCCGCTCAAGTGTAGATAGTTATACTGCAAACATTTCAACTACAAACCCTACTGGTGCAACTATTAATTTAACAGCTCCTGCCTTTCAAAATATTACTACGGCTATTAGTTTTCGTATATATGGGTTTAATGCTATAAGCTCATCAGGGACTTTCTCTATAAATAACTTCACTTTTAATGGTTCGGTTATACCTATAACAGCAGTAACTCCTATAATAACAAGTGCATTAACTAAAAATAATATTATTAATACATCTGCCTCGTTGTACCAAATAACAGCCAATAATTTTCCATCAAGCTATAATGCCACCAACTTGCCTCCAGGTTTAAGTATAAATTCTACAACAGGAATAATATCAGGCATACCTACAAGTGCCGCTGGCTCGCCATATAATGTAACTATTTCGGCTACCAATGCGGCTGGTACTGGCAGTGCTACTTTATTATATACCATAACTTTACAAACTTGTGCTGTTAGTGGTTTGGTGGGATGGAATTTCGGGCCAGCAATAACACCAAGTGCAAGCCCATCATCCAATACAGCAAATAATGTTACTATTTCTGCCATTTCTCAGGGTAATAATAATGGCACCACAACATTACTTACATCTGTAAGCCCATCCAATACATATATTGGTTTTTCAGCCGCTAGTAATATTGTTGCTGCCGCCCGAGTTGGTGCAATTAATACAGCTACAGATGGAAGTGCCTATTTCGAATTTACAATAACCCCAGCATCTGGTTATAGCAGTATATTTAATGGAATAGAGTTTGGTACAAGAAGTACAGAAACAGGACCACAAAATTTCGCAATAAGAACCAGTTTGGATAATTATGTGAGCGATTTAGCAACTGGTTCGATAGCTAATAATGCTACATGGTCGTTAAAAACTCCCTTTTTAAGTGGAACACAAAGTGCAACAGCCATAACGTATAGAATATATGGTTATAATGGTACAGGTACAGTATTTACGGGAATTGCCAATTGGCGTATAGATGATATAAAATTGAACATTGATGTAGTACGCTTACCACCCACTATTTTTGGCATTACCAACAATGGTTCAAGCTATTGTGTTGGTGGCAATGGTATTTCCGTTGGTTTAGCTAGTTCGCAAATCGGTGTAAATTATCAATTAATTTTAGATGGAAATACCAATGTAAGCTCAATTGTAACAGGTACAGGCTTTGCAATTTCGTTTGGCAACCAAATCGCTGCGGGTAATTACACAGTGAGTGCCACTTATAATAATACCACTTGTATTTCTGCCATGAGCAACCCTTTTAATTTAAGTGTAAACTTGGCAAATACTTGGACAGGTGCTATAAATACCGATTGGGGAAATAGTGGAAACTGGGCTTGTGGCATAGTGCCAAATGCTAACACACTAGAAATAGATATTCCTAGTATGCCTTCCAATCAACCTGTACTTAATAGCAATGTATTGATTTCGGGTATTTTAAATTTATTAAATATAGGCTCCACTTTAAATATAAACGGATATACATTAACGTTAAACAGCACTATTATTGGCAATGGCAGTTTAATAGGTTCGCTTAGTTCTAATTTAGTTGTTGATAACGAAAACGGTGCAGACTTTAACCTAAACTTTAACCAAATAAGTACAAGCAATTGGAGTTTAAATAATTATACCCAAAACCGAAATGCAACCGTAACCTTAAATAATCCATTAAGAATAAACGGTTTAGTAAACAATACCAGCAATACGGGAATATTGGCATCGGGAAACGGTGCAGGCAACCTTACTTTACTTTCAACTGCAATAAGCACATCGGGCATAGCATACCTTAATACAGGTGCCGATATTAGTGGCAATGTAAACGTACAATCATACTTTACTGGCGGCCCACAATTAAGCAAACGAGGTACACGCATGATAGCCATCCCCGTAAGGGATAACCAAGCTTCGCCGAATTTTATTTTTGAACAATTAAAAAGCCAAATGTTTTTTACTGGCCCAGGTAATACCAACAATAATTTTGATTTAGGTGGGATATCCCGACCTAATGCGGTAAGTATGGTTACCCAAGATGAATTTAAACCACAAAATCTTTACGCATTTACACCTATTGGCAACTTGCTTACTCGCACCATACCGGCTACGGCCTATTTCTTTTTTTACCGTGGAGATAGAGTTACCAATGTTTTTAATAAATTAAACGAACCTTTTGCCGACCCCGAAAACGTAACTGTAAACTATAACGGTCTCATAAACAAAGGAAACATTGCCATCCCTGTTACCTATACTGCCAATATAGGCGATAATTTTAATGGGATATGCGCCATTGGTAATCCATATCCTTGTGTTATTGATTTTGATGCTTTTTTAGCAGATAATAGCGACAAGTTGGAAGATATTGTATCCATTATAAAACCCGACCGATCAGGACAGATTACCAAGGTAGGTAATGTAAGCACTAATAATAATTTTAATGTTACAGCAGGACCCCTATTTAACACGCCTAACTCTGGCATCCGCTACATACAATCGGGACAATCGTTTTATGTAAAAGTAAAACTTGGGCAAAGCGGACTTTTAACTTTTAATGAGTTACATAAAGCAACTAGCAGCGCAACTCCAGCCCGATTGTTAAGTAAACCCGACAAACCTTTTTTAATAAATAAGTTAATGGCAAAAAAAGGATTTACTACCGAAACTGAAAAAGTTTTAATGATAACCGTAAAAAATCAAACCCTAAAAAACGAAACCGCAATAATTTTTAAAAATGGCCAACTAGCCACATACGAGGGAAACGATGCGCCATTGCTTACAAACCCATTACTAAGTTGTGCAACTTTAAGTAGCGATGATGTAGCTTTGGCCATTAATTTAATGCCCAAAGTGAATGAAGTTAATAGTATTAAATTATTGGTAAATAGCGATGTTTCGCAAGCAAACATTAATTTAAACTTTACAGGTTTAGCCAATTTTACCTATCATAATTTTGTTTTACACGATAAATTTTTAGGCGTTTATAAATTTTTAAATGAGGAAAATACTTCTTATACTTTTGATATTGATAAAAATGTTTCAGCAAGTTTTGGCAAAGAAAGATTTGCTTTAAAAATTAGCGAAAAATCAGTTTTAGCTTTGCATATTACGAAATTTGAAGTCTTTAGAAAAAACACTGCAGCCTTATTAAACTGGGAAATAAGTAAAGATGAAGAAATTGAAAAGTTTGAAATTGAAAAATCAGAAGATGGAATGATTTTTAATAAAATTGGCGAAACATTAATCCATAAAAACATTCAAAATAATGCTTACACTTTCGTGGATAATTACCCATATCCTACCTCCTATTATAAAATAAAACAAATTAACAATAATGGCAATAATGATTATAGCGAAATAAGAATATTAGAAAGCAGCATCAAAAACCTTGTTAAAAACTACGAAATATATCCTACCAACGTAAGCAACAAGTTAAATATAAGCTGCAAAAGCAATGTATCTTTACCATTAAATGTTCGAATAATAACCCTTAATGGTAACATTATTAAAACCATTGGAGTTAAACAAGCTAGTTTAATACAAATACCTTTGCAACAATTAAAAGCTGGTATGTACATCATAAAAATCAGCAATGCAACAAATAAAGAAAATTTACATATTGAAAAAATAACTAAACAATAAATTAAAAATCATTCATTGTAAATAAGTTATCATAGAATTGTAAATAAAAGTTTTTTTTTTGATTGCCTTTTTATATCTTTAGAGGTGTATAATATAATTGTGGATTTTATTTTAAATCAGCAATTTTATTATACTTTAGCACAATAATTATTAAACCAAACTCATTAAATTTTCATAAGAAATATATGGCCAACAATTACAAACACGTTTCATTTAAAAATTACTTGCTTTTAGGGTGTGTAATTTTAATGAGTTGCATAAATATTACCCCATCTTTTGCACTAGGACCTATCCAAGCGGGTACAGTATCATCACCAAATGGTTTGGTTAATGTAGCTTATAGCTTCCGTGATAATTTATGTTTTACAGATGCACTAGGCTCTATCACCATAAATACTGTAAATGGCAACAATTCTGCAGGCTATACTTATAGGTGGTTAGATAATGCTTCTCAAGTTACAAATTCTAGAACTGGATTAACTCCTCAGGTTTATCAGGTGGAAATTACAGATATTGGTAATCCAGCCATTATTGGAATTGTTGGCATTACCATTACAAATCCTGCTGGTATTTCTATTGGTACGGGTTCACTTATTAAACCAAGTTGTAATGGTGGTACAAATGGACAGACAAATGTAAATGTAAGTGGTGGAACAACATTTCCTGTAGGCAATCCTTACACTTACAGATGGACAAGAAGAGGAACTACAACACCTGTTTTATCATCTAGTGAAAATTTTACTGGAGGCGCAGGTAACTATACAATTTTAGTAACCGATGCAAATAGTTGTACACAAAGCTTAAATTATGATATAGAAAACCCACCACTTTTTAATAATATAACTCCTACCAAAACCAACAATGTAGAGTTTACTGACCTTAATGGATCTATTATCATTAATTTAACAGGTGGTACACCAGCCCCAGCACCTAATCCTTATTCTTACGTGTGGAGTTTTAATGGTGTAGTAAACCCAGCTTTTACTGGTCCAACTCAAAATAATTTGGCATCAGGCATATATACGGTTACAGTAACCGATGCCAATGGATGTATTGCGCCATTGCAAACAGTTAATATTGAACCTTTAGCACTTTTATCTACTGTTCCAACTTCGGTAGATAATACCTGTAAATCAACTCCGAATGGCAGCATAGCTTTAAATATTGTAGGTGGTAGAGCGCCTTTTACTGTAAGATGGAATGATTTATTACCAGCTACCACCACAAATACTACACGTACCGGTTTAGATGATGGCACTTACAGCGGTACTATAACTGATGCTTTAGGAGCCGTACGCCCTATTTCACCTATTGTAATTAACGGACCAAGTTTAATCATTTTTGCACCTGTAACCAAAACAGATAACCAATGCTTTGGTCAAACAAATGGAACTATAACTTTAAATGTTACAGGTGGCATACTTCCTTACCGATATATTTTAAATGGTGCTGCGCCAGTTGCTTTTACTGGAAATACTGTCACCATACCTAGTTTATCTTCAATTAGTTATACCGTATCCATTATTGATGCAGGCAATTGTGCTACCACACCACCACAAAGTGTAGCAATATTACCCGTTAGTGCTTTAAGGTTTTCAGCACCTGCAACCGTATTCGATGTAAGATGCTCCGACCCTAATTCGGGTTCTATACAGGTTAGTGTTATAGGCGGTTTGCCACCTTACACCTACTTATGGTCGAACGATGCAACTAACAATACTGCTATAAATGCAAATATTCCCATAGGTAATTATTCTTTATCTGTAACGGATGCTTTGTCGTGTGTAATCAATTACTCAACCCCAATAATAAGAGCAGCAGCACCAATTACTATAGCCGAATCTGCATTGCCAGGCACACATGTTGATAATTTATGTTTTTTAAACAGCGATTTAACCGTTCAAAGTAATGGTAGAGCAAGCATAACAATTACTGGTGGAACTGCACCTTTTCAAGCAACTTGGTTATTTGAAGATCAACCAATACCTAACTTACCCGATTTAGACCCATCACAAAGAGGAATAAGAATATCGAACCTAGCTTCGGGGACCTATACACTTTTAATTATAGATGATATAGGTTGCGATGCTATTCCCTTCAAAATAGAAATACTTCCGTTAAAACAAATGGTTACTAACCCAACAATTATTCAACAAAGATGCGTGGGGGTTAATGATGCATCTATAACATTAAACCCATCGGGCGGTACCGAATTTCCATTACCACTTGCCCCATACAGATATAATTGGGATAGTCCAGTACCACTTGCGCAACGTGGAAATTCAACCGTAAATTCTTTAGCACCTGGTAATTATAGGGTAAGAATTCAAGATTTTAATGCTTGCCCGATAGATACCGTTTTTATCATACTTGCTACAACACCCGTAGAGTTATTTGCAGATACAGCTTCAAAATCAAATACATGCAATGGTGCTACACCTAATGGCACTATAACGGCACAAGTTTTTGGCGGCACACCTCCATATACCTACAAATGGTCCTCCGCCGACCCAACTACAGGTATTATTATTGCCGATTTACCCATTACGCCTGCCAACCCATTATTCCCTAACGATGTGGCAAATAAAGATGGTTTACCTGCTGGTTATTATATTGTAACCGTTATTGATGCAAATTTATGTGAAACAAAACTACCCACATTCAATGCTGCAAGTACCGAAAATGCTTTTAGAATTGAAGATGTAAATTGTGGAATTGCCAATAAATTCATCGCTCCCGATCCTTTAATGTCGCCCAATGGTGATGGTGCTAATGATTACTTTAAAATTAAAGACATTGAGAATTTTCCTGACAATGAAGTTATTATTTATAACCGCTATGGTATGGAAGTATTTACCATTAAAAAATACAATAATTTAGATAGGATATTTACAGGAATTGCCAATTCGGCGCTTACCAACAAAAACTCTAACTTAGTTGATGGTGTTTATTATTATACCATACGCAGCATTGTAGATAAAAAACCTAGATTAAATAAAGGCTATATTATCATAAAAAGATAAAATAAATTATACACAACAGATAGTTTTTATATAAAAAGATTTCAAAATATGACAATGGATACCAACAAAACTTTAAAAATAAGTTTCAAAAAATATATTTTATCGGCCACTTTTATACTTTTATTAAGCCAATTACAAGCTCAACAAAAGCCCTTATATACACAATATATGTTTAACCCAATGGCTATTAATCCATCGTTTATGGCCATGGATGAAATGCTAAACATTACTATGCTAGGTCGTAGCCAATGGTCGGGTTTTGATGGTGCACCCAATACGCAAACAATATCAATGAATACCCCTTACAAAACCTCGAACAGTTTTTATGGTGCGATACTTACCCGCGATCAAATAGGGCAAGTAATAACCGAAACTGGTGGAAACTTAGCTTTTAGTCGTAGGGTAAAAATAGGTGACATTTCGTGGTTGGCATTAGGTGTAAATGGTGGTTTAAGTTATTACAATGCACAATATAGTCAGGCTAGCCAAAGTAGCATTGGTGACCAAGTATTTTTAGACGAGCGAAATACCCGTATGAACCTAGGCATGGGTTTAACATTTTTTAATAAAAAGTACTATTTTGGGATTTCATCGCCACATTTTTATGGCCGAGATTTATCTGTTTCTAAAAATAACACAAATACGTTTACACGTCCACATTTTTTAGTGCAAACAGGAGGTATTTTTAAACTTGCGCAAGATTTTAAACTTAGGCCTAGTGTTTTGTTAAAGTATGTAGATGGTTCGCCTTTACAGTTCGACTTAAATGCCAATTTATTGATAAAGGATTTATATTGGTTTGGTGCCTCCTACCGTTACCAAGATAGTTTTTCGTTGCTAGCATCGGCTTACTTAACGCCTACAATATTGTTTGGTTACTCGTATGATATTCCTAATTTCAGCAATCCTAACTCGGCCCGTAAATCGTCGCATGAGATTATGTTACAATTTAGATTACCAGTAAAAGGAAGAGATTTATTAGCTTGTTTCTTCTAAATAAACAGCTAATTTTTACTTATTAAGGCTTTGATAACAAAAAAAATCCACCTCGGTGGATTTTTTTTTGTTATATGCTAGTGAATTTGGCTATTGTCAAATCTCTTTTTCAACCTGATAATTATTTCTGGTAGAAGAGTTTCTACTCACCAGCTCGGCTACAAAGCCAGTTAAAAATAACTGTGAACCTACTATTACGGCAACCAAAGCAATATAAAACAAAGGTTGTGAAGTAACTTCGCGGTTGTATTGCGTACCTACCGCAATATGGTATAGTTTTTCGCCAATAATCCAGGTGGCTAAAATAGTACCAGTAAAAAAACTTAATACACCCATAGTACCAAAAAAGTGCATAGGTCGTTTGCCAAATTTTCCTACAAAAAATATGGAAAGTAAATCTAAAAAGCCATTAATAAAACGGCTAAATCCAAATTTTGTAACCCCGTATTTACGGGCTCGGTGTTCAACCACTTGTTCTTCTATTTTTGTAAAGCCAGCCCATTTGGCTAATACTGGAATGTAGCGGTGCATTTCACCGTACACTTCTATATTTTTTACTACATCTTTTCGATAGGCTTTTAGGCCACAATTAAAATCGTGTAAATTATGAATACCCGACATGCTGCGGGTAGCTGCATTAAAAAACTTTGTGGGTATAGTTTTAGATATTGGGTCGTAACGCTTTTTTTTCCAACCCGAAATTAAGTCTAGTTTTTCATCTCTTATGCGGCGGTAAAGTTCGGGTATTTCATCGGGCGAGTCTTGTAAATCGGCATCCATAGTAATTACAACATCGCCATTGGCGGCGGAAAAACCTACATTTAAGGCAGCCGATTTGCCATAATTTCGCCTAAACTTTATGCCTTTAATTGCAACATGGGTAATTTTTAATTCTTCAATTTTTTGCCATGAACCATCGTTGCTGCCATCATCGATTAAAATAATTTCGTAACTAAATTGATTTTTTTGCATCACAACCCTTATCCAATCGGTAAGTTCGGGTAACGATTCTACTTCGTTAAATAAAGGAATTACTATTGATATATTCATAAAATATTGCGCTGCTTTAATTAGCTTTCAGGCTCTTCTTCGATAGGTTTAAACATCGGTGGATTTTTTTTGAAGATGGCAGCAAATATTAGCGACATTCCAAATCCTACCAAAATACTTATGCCCAATGATTTTATAAAATCCAGTATTGTTGGGTTATATTGCGATTTGAATTGCTTTTCCACATCTTTTAGTGCTTTTTCAATAAGATCCTCGCTCATACCCATTTTTTCGTACATGAGCGTAACGTTATCCGTTATAATTACAATAATTTTATCATAAGCACCTGGTTCTATAAATTTGTAAAATAGGCTGGTAAAAACCAACGAAACTGTATTTGCAACTAAAGCCATTATAAAAATACTTTTTAAAGCATCTTTAAATGGCCAATATGGAGCTACTTTTTTCTTTAAATCGAGTGTAAAAAACACATAAATCAAAATATTAACAACCATTAAAATTCCCGAAAAGTACATTTTTCCGAATAATTCGGGCATGGCGTAAAATACAATAATTTGTAATGCAATGTTAATACCAGCTATAATTAACCCATTGGTTACAGCATTTTTGTTTGTAGTATCCATATTTTTTTTTAAATAGTTTTGTTATAACTTATTAATAAATTTAAAATTGCAGAATCAAAAGGTGCATCTTCACTTAAATTTTTAAATGTTTTTAGCGTTTCCTCGTCGGGATTTGTATCTAAAAAGAAAGTCATTAATGGATAAAAAAGTTCTTTCATATCCGACTCATCCGATAAATTTTTAGATACTTTAGCAATTTCTTCTAAACCACTTTCCATTAATATTTGGTTGGCAATTATATCTTCATATATGCGGTGTTCATCCTGAAACTCATCTTCCTCCACCAGTAAAAACTCTTTTAAATAATCATCTAAACTAGGCTCAATATCCTCATCTTCGCACTCTTTAAGGTATAAAAGTAAGTTTAATAATTCGGTACCACGGTCGATGGTTTCTTCTTCAATGGCTTCCCACTCAGCCGATTCTAAATAATCTTCATTTAATTTTTGGGCATCCTCCGAAAAAAAGTTTATTAACAATAAATCGAAAGTAATTTCTCGCATGGCATTTAAATCGGGTGCATTATCAAACACTTCATCTAGTTTATCAACCTTGGTCATAAAATCATTCTCCGATGAAAATAAATTTTCTAAACTTTTTAAGGCTTTATCGCCTTTTACATTTTCTTCTTTTGCAAAAGTGTTAATGGTCGCTTTAAGCGATGCTGCTACTTTGTTGTTCATATTTATATTTTTTTAAGGGTTGATTTTAATAAATTAGTAATAAATTCAGGTAAAAATATTTTAAGTTTCTTCATAAACCTGCCCATTATTTACACACAGCCACACTTTTCCCTTTAAAACCGTATTCAAAAATGGTGAATTACTTGATTTTGAATAATTATTTTCGGTTGTATATTTCCATTCAGTATCCATATCAAACAAAACTACATTTGCTTTTTGGTTTTCGCCGATGATTGGCAAATGTAAACCTAAAATTTTACGGGGATTTATGGCCATTTTATCTACAATTTTTGTAGCTGATAAACCTGCTTTAACAGCCAGTGGCAAAGCAGATTGTAAGCCTATTATACCGTAAGCGGCAATTTCAAATTCTACTTGTTTTAGTTCGGTTTCTTGCGGCGTATGTTGGCTAACTATAGCGTCTATGGTATTGTCGTTAATGCCAGCCAATAAAGCATCTACATCTTTTTGTATGCGTAAAGGTGGTTTTACTTTGTAATTGCTATCAAAATCATGTAAAACATCATCGGTTAAAACCAAATGATGGGCGGCCACATCGCAAGTAATAGGTAATCCGTTTTGCTTGGCTTTTTTAATAAGTTCAACCGAGTGTGCAGTACTAATGGTGCTAAAATGGATTTTACTATTGGTGTGTTGGGCTAAATAAATATTGCGATTTACCATCAACTCTTCGGCCAAATTAGGTATTCCTTTTAAGCCTAAAAGTGTGCTAGTTATACCTTCGTTTACTTTTGCCCCTGCTGCTAATTGTTTATCCTCGGCTATAGCCATAATTAAACCATTAAAACCGTTGGTATAAAGCAACGCTCGTTCCATTAAACCTGCATCTTGTAAAGGTAAATCACCATCACTAAAAGCTATGGCGCCCGCTTGCTGCATATCATACATTTCGGCCAAATGTTGGCCTTCGCGTTTTTGTGAAATAGTACCAATAGGGTACATATCAACCAAATTACCTTTTGCTCGGTTTAGTAAATATTGAACTTGTGCTTTTGCATCTACTGTAGGTAATGTATTGGGCATTAAGGACAAACCAGTAAAACCTCCCGCCATAGCGGCCTTGCTACCTGTTTCAAAATCTTCTTTGTTTTCGAAACCTAGTTCGCCAAGGTTGGCATTCAAATCGAAAAAACCTACTGAAAGGTATTTGCCTTTTCCGTTAACTAATTTTGCTTTAGCACTAATATTGGTGGCAATTTTGATTATTGTACCATCTACTATCAAAACATCATTAATTTTTCCGTTATACGGAGAGTTTGTATCTATAATTGTGCAACCTTGTATTAAAATATTCATAACTTTTGCTTTAGTTGGCGTTGGTTAAATAACCTAATTAACAAAATTTCGATAGCCAAAAATATTAATGCTAAAATTAAACATAGTTTCCATAAAGTAGTGCCTAAAACCGATTGTTTTATTTGTGGTTTTATACTTGCACTGCCAGTGCTTAATAGGGTTGGTTTTGTACTTTTAAAAATTTCTTTTAACTCGTTTTCGTCGTAATAACGCATATCTGATTCTTTACGATTGTAATTAAATGCGGTTATGGCTAATAAACTATCAAGTTTTTTAATCTTATAAAAATCGGGTTTTTGTATTTGGTCGGCAAAAAACAAGTTAGTACCTGCCGAGGTTTGTCGAAGTTCGGGAATAATTTGCGTGTTTTTATTGCTTATGGTAAGCACATTATCGCTAATTAATCCTTTGTTAGGGATTGATATTGTAGCATTTATACCTAATGTTTCATAAAGCTTTTGCTGGGTAACACCTGATAACGCCATTTTAAAAAGTATAGGTAAAAATAAAGCGTGGTTGGTTAGGTTTGAGTATTCGGCTTCGAGTGGTATAGCCGAAATAAATACTTTGCCTTTTTTGATTTTACAAACTGAAAACAGATTTTTATCGCCACCACCAAAAATTAAAACTTGTTTATTTGTTTGGGTTAAATTACTTAATTCTACATATTGTTGCATTTTAGGTAAATCGAGGTTGCGTGGTAACTCGTCGAAAACATTTGCAAAAAATGGGTTTTGAATATTAATTTTATCCGCGTTAAGCGATTGGTTATTAATAATTATGGGATAATCAGTGGGTAAGGTTTTTAAAAAATTTCGATAACTATTTATATCTGCCTCGAGCGGAAAAAACACCGCTAAGCTTCCACCATTTTGTACATATTGTTGCAATTGCTGGGCTAAACCGCTGGCAATGGTAGGTAAATTACTTAAAATAATTAGGTGGTAATTTTGTAATCCGGCATAACTTATCTCACTTTCATTGGCGTTGCTAAGTTTAAAAAAAGTATCGGTTTGGTAGGCTGTACTTATGTATTTATTGGGTGTATTATTGTAAATATTTAATATGCCTACTTGTTTTTTAACCTCGTAACTTAACAAAAGGCTGTCATCAAATACTATAGGATAATCTTTTATGCTAAGTAAAATTTGCTGCCAACCTGCTGTTAAACCCGAAAAATGTAATGTATCGTTAGCATATTGCCTTGCGGCGATGCTTGCATTGCCTATAGCTTTTTGTTGGCCATTTACTTTTAGTTTTATGGGGATGTTTTTGACCGATATATCCGAATTATTTTTTAAACGTACTACCAGTTTTTCTTTAGTATTAGGTTGATGAACAGGCGATAAAAAGTAAACCGAATCGATAGATACGTTGGCCACTGCATTTGATTTTATTGGCACTAAATATAATTTTACGCTGTCGTTGGCTAATACAATAGGTTTGGGATTTTGGACTTGAAAATCGCTTAATAAATAGGCTATTTTTTGGCTATTTATCTCTTGTTTTAAAACACTATTTTGTCTGTTTATAATTGCTTGGTAATCTCGAGTAAAAGGTTCTATTTTAACAGAATTTATAGTTTCTAAAAATTCGGATTTATTTAAAAACCTCTGTTGAAAACCTGAGAAATTATTTGTTAATAGCTGAAACTTGGTATTTATATCGTAGCTATCAGCAATTTCTACTGCTCTACGTTTTGCTTCGTCAAGCAGGGCACCTTGGCTATTTATAGCTTCCATCGAAAACGAATTATCAATGTAAACACTTACCATAGTGCGTTTTAAAGTGTTGATATTTTCGGAATTAGGAAAATAAGGTTGTGCAAATGCCAACACTAAAAAAAATATAGCCAACAAACGTGTGGCTAGTATTAATAGATTTTTAAGTTTTTGGCTGTGTGCTGTTTGCTGTTGTATAGTTTGCAAAAAACTTACATTGGTAAAATAAACTTTTTTAAATTTTCGGAAATTAAATAAGTGAATAATCACCGGAATGGCGAGCGAGAACAAGGCAAATAAAAATTCTGGCCAAAGAAACTTCATTATTTGTAAAGGTATAAAAATAACCTTTAGCTAGCCTTGGTAATTTTTTTTAAATATATGTTTTTGGTATGATTAATATGTGTAAATATTTTAAGTGCTTGCAAAACACTTTTTGATGGGCTTGGCCAAAAGGACTTTAGTACCATTATAGGCAATAACCCAAGAAACATTTTTAATATGGTAGATCTCATTGAAAAAGGTGAACCATAAGAAAGTAATTTAGTATTCTTTAAGATACATAGCAGCGTAATTAGCCAAGTTGGGGTTTATATAGGCGACATAAATTTGCCCATGCGTTTAGTAGTAAAGTCTTAATGATAAGTTATTTACAATACCCTTATTGGACTAGGTATTTTTATAAAGGAGACCGTATGTTGAAAACCTTTAAGGATGAACTAAATAAAAATTAAGTTCCTTTATTGACTTAATTATTATTTAGTAGTTGAAACGAGAAGTTAAAATCAATATTTTATTTTTATCACTTAATTAATAAGAGTATTCTTACTCAAAGCTATAAACTTTATATGTACCTCCATTACCAATAACGCTTCTGTTACTGCTCATCTTTTGTTGTTCTGATTAAACCAATTCCTGCAATGAAAAACACGATGCCCAATATACCCCATACAATTATAGCCCTACTATCGTCTGAATGTTGTACAAAATTCATAGCAGTATAAATTAGCGCTACAATTCCTAAAATTGTTAATACAGTTCCAAAGATTCTTTTTACGTTCATAATATTATTTTTTATTTGCATTAAACAAAAAACTTGCCAACTATTTCGTTTGGGTAAAATATCTATTTTTTTAATGAAAATCATTATATCTCAATTGTAGTATTCACCCTTAAATTCCTCTTTTCATCCTAATATCATGGTTCTTAAATAACGATATTTTTGAAATGCCTATACTTAAATACTCCTCAATTACTGCTCTCTTAAATGACTTTGGATAAATCCGCTTTTATAAACATTCCTTTCTTTCATTTCGTCTACTTTTATTGTAAACTCTTCAAGACAAGACAAAAATAAAAAAACGCAGGGTCCTCTACAAGAGACCCTGCTAGGACTTAAGTGAAACGGATGAACAAGGAGCGTATGGTATGCCAATTATTGGGAAAATTGGTTTGAGTATTGCTCAACTAGCACTTGTTTAAGACTTGTAACGCATACTTGAGAACCGTAAAGGCACAAACGGGTATGAGTGTTATTAAATTCTTTAAAAGATGTTTGAAATTCTCAGAATCTCTTAGAAAAGTTGTGCTGAAGAGCTTATCCATAGAAAATTGGCTATGGGATGACTTCTTACCTTTAATGGACAATGCCTTATGTGATACCCCAAAAGGTAAAATAACTCACTATCATATACTTTTAGCTCGTTAAGTTAACAACTATGGTGAGGACACGCACCAAGGCGTAGGCATTTATTATAAAATTACACAAACACAGCATTTTATAACCGATTTTTGGGATAATAGGCAAAGCCCAGAAACTTTAATAAATGTATTATATTTATCGTACATATATTTTAGTTGAGCCAAACTTATAAAAAATTACTTTATTGTTTAACTTTAGAAACAAACTTAATTTAACAATGAACAAAAATATTATTCCAACAGAACTAACATTTATAGAGCGGGCAGGTATATTTTTTTGGCGAAACATTTTTTTAGATTTAGTGTATGGTATTAGGGGTAAAAACTATCCTGTGGGTAAATTAACTGAATATGCTTATGGCGATTTACCCGATGAAAAATTAGATTTTATTACTCCAAATAATTTGGAAGAAAAACAAATTGCAATCATTCATATTCATGGTGGTGCCTGGATTGGGGGATGCAAAGGAGCTTTTTATTCAAAACCCCTTATAAAGTTTTCAAATGCAGGTTATCCAATATTTAGTTTAAACTACCCATTAGCACCAGAACATCCACATCCACACGTATTGCGTTCTTTGTTAAAGGCTTTAGCTTGGATTAAGCAAAATTATCCTCAATATAAAACCATTCATTTAATTGGCGATTCGGCAGGTGGTAATTTAGCTACTATGTTGGGCATATTTATTTCAAACCCTAATCTTTTAAAAAAACTTGACAATATTCATATATCTCTTCTCCCAACCATTAAAACCGTGGTTAATATTTATGGCATTAATGATAGAATAACTTGGATAGAAGATGGTTTTCCAAGTGCAAAGCTGTTTTTAAAAGCCTATGCTGGTGAAAAAGCAATTGAAACTAATTTTGTATCTGATATTCCTATAACTCCAATGGATTTTAAAAACTTTGAAAATTTACCCCCAACTTTTATTATTGGTGCCGAAAAAGATAAATTATTAAATTCATCAAAAATTTGGGCAGAACATTTAAGTAAGAAATTTAATTACATTGATTTAAAAATTTATGAAGGTGCCAACCATGGTTTTTTTAGTTTTGGGAAAGGGTGCGATGAGCTAAGTGACGATATGCTAATTTTTTTTAATAGAAATTAAAATAAACAAAAAATTTTATAGTTAAAAACAATAAGAAGCTTTAGAAATTACTATTATCTAAAACATTAATATACCCCCATTTATCAATTTTATTTCATCAATTTAAGTAACTTAAGTATAACCCATGAGACAATACGTGGCGATAATCGGTTTAAGAAATAAATAAACTTAGCATCTGGCCCTGCAAAAACACGCATCTTTTTTTTTCTTATGCCGTCTATAATAATACTCGCTGCTTTTTTTGGGCTTGTAATAAATGATTTTTCAAACTTTTTAATCGTTCTTTTATGATTACCTGCGTAGCGAGAATTTTGGGCGATATTTGTTTTAATACCCCCAGGATACACCGAGGTAACCACAACACCTGTTTTAAGGTAACTTTCTTCCATAGCTAACGATTCGGTAAACCCTCTAATTCCAAATTTTGTAGTACAATAAGCTGCTTGATAGGGTACGCCATGAAGACCATAAAAACTTGAAATATTTACAATACTTGATTCGGTTTGCTTTCTTAAAAATGGCAAAAACGCCAAACTACCATACATCATTCCCCAAAGGTTTATACCAAAAATCCATTCATAATCTTCAATACTTACTTCATGTGCCGTAAGTTTTGAAATAGCTACACCTGCATTATTTATAACCACATCTACTTGCCCATAATGAGCTACTACATTATCAGAAAAATTATAAAAAGCAACTTTATTGGCAACATCAAATGCTTGGTAATAAACAGTTTTTTGCCCTCCCACTAAAGCAACTGTTTCGAGCAAAGCAACCTCATTACAATCATTTATTGCCAATTTAGAACCTAATTTGTAAAATTCAATAGCTAAAGCCCTACCAATACCCGAGCCTACACCTGTAATTACAACAACTTTGTTTTCAAAACTCTTCACACTATTTAAATTTTAAAACGTCATCGTTTATTGGGCTTTTCATATACATTTTTTTGTCATAGTAATAGTTTTGTTTTACCCTCCATGGATTTTTATCGCCCATTTTTGGTAATTTATCTATTACCCTTAATAAATAATTTGGGGTAAAATTTAAGAATGGTTTTAACTTTATATTTGGATTATTTTGTACGGCCATACATTGTTTAAAGCCATTATTATCCATAAAATTAATAAGCTTGCAGGTATATTGGTTGGTCATATCGCATTTTAAAGTCCATGATGCATTGGTATAGCCAAAAGTAAAAGTCATATTAGGTATGTTATTAAACATTAGACTTTTGTAAATAACTTTCTTACTAACATCAATTTGTTTGCCGTCTATTTCAAAAACAATATTACTAAAAAGCTGAAAATTTAAACCCGTTGCAGTAACTATAATATCGGCTTCTAGCAATTCGCCCGATTTTAATTGAATACCATTTTGGGTAAACCTAACAATGTTATCGGTAACAACTTTGGCTTTATTTGCTTTTATGGCTTTAAAAAAATCGCCGTCAGGTACAATACATAAACGCTGATCCCAAGGCTTGTAGCTTGGGTTAAAATGTTTATCAACATCAAAACCTTTGCCTAATTGTTCTGCAACACCAAATTTTATAAGTTTTTTTGTTGCTAGTGGAAACAACCTTAATAAAGTATAAGTAAATTGTTGAAACATTATATATCGAAAGCGGTTTATTTTATGAGCCTTTTTTCGCGAGAATTTTTTATTAATCCAAACTGCAAATTTGTCTATTTTAGGCATAGAAACAATATAAGTTGGGCTGCGTTGAAGCAAGGTGACTTGGGCTGCTTTTTTAGCTAATTGGGGAATTAGCGTAATAGCAGTTGCACCACTGCCAATTACCACAATTTTTTTATTGCTGTAATTGAGAGTTTCGTCCCATTTTTGTGGGTGTATAATGGTACCTTTAAAATCATCTTTCCCTTCAAAAATTGGCGTATAACCATTTTCGTAGTCATAATAGCCCATACATAGCGATAAAAAAGAACAGGAAAAAAATTGTAGGCTATCTGTTTCGGCCACTTTTATTGTTAGCAACCACTTGGCGGTTTGTGACGACCATGATGCTTTTAAAAGTTTATGTTCAAACTTAATATGCTTATCTATTCCTTCCTCCTGTATGGTTTCTTCTAAATATGCTATAATTTGTTTTCGAGGGGCAATTACTTTGGGGTTTACCCACGGTTTAAAAGCAAAACCATAGGTGTACATATCAGAATCGGAACGTATGCCTGGGTAACGAAACAAATCCCAGGTACCGCCAATATTTTTACGCCCTTCAAGTATGGTATAGGTTTTATTGGGGCAGTTGGTTTGTAAATAGTGGGCTGCACTAATGCCCGATATACCCGCACCTACTATTATTGTATCGAAATAAGTAATACTCATATTGCCAAACTTACTTAATTAAGTTCAGTTTTAAATATTCATATTAAAGGTAGCAAAAACTACAAACCTAGTTAATATAACAACCAAATTATTTGTTTTTCAAAACGTACCAGCCTTGGTTCGTGTCCCCACCATAGTCGTTAACTTAGCAACCAACTAATTTACTTTCAGTTAGTTGCAAAAAATATTGCCAATTGGACGTAATTACCCTTTGAGGGGGGTATCATCATTTTTTAATTTTTCTTCTGAAAAAGCTTTTTTTTTTTATTTTTTGGTATCTCGCTCAACTCTACAAGAGTACTCAAAAAAAAGTCGGAAGACAAAAAAATTAAACTTAAATTTAACAAGCAACTATTTGTTAAACAACACTCTAGTTCAATTGTCACAACTATTGATAATGATTTTTGTCCCCCCGTTTGGCGCAAGTATGTAGCCTGAGCCTTGGTGTTGGATACTTGTGCTTTTCATTTATACTAACATTGCATTTATTTTAGTGATTTCAATTTTACCCTTTTATATCTAGGTAATTTCTTCCACTGCTGTATAAATAATCTTCAGCTTTCTCTACTATACCTGCTTCAACTGGATTGTTATGTATATAATCCAAACTATCATGCTGTTTCTTTAAACTATCTAACTCAATAGGCTGGTTTTCTTGACGCCATAACAGAAAATTTGCGTTATTGCCGTTCTTTCTTCCTGCTCTTTCCATCATCCATAGTAGCCATTCTCTCCTGCTTTCATGCGGATGTCTTGATATTGCCTCTCTTAATTGTACCGAGGTATGTCTTTTCATATCTCGCATAATATTCTCCAGCTTTTCTCCATGTGATCCTATTATCATATGTATATGACTCGACATTATACACCAGCCATATAGTTCCATTCCTTTATTTTTAATACAGTGTATCCAGCTGTCCAACACAATATTTTTGGTATTCTTCTCTTATAAACAAATCTATCCAATAAACTACAGCAAAACTTACAAAGTAGAGCTTATTGCTATCATGAAATTTGTATTTCCTGCTGATGGGTAAGTAATATTTATTTTAATATTTCAATTATGGCACAAGAAGCCTTTACCTTTTACCTCACCCTTCGTCCTTGCGCCAAACTGGGGCTAAAATAAATTTAACCAAAAAATCTACAATAAAAATAACCCAGATTGTTAAACTTGTATAATCAAGTGGCTTATTCGACCCCCATATCAATTCAATCACCAATAGTGCTAGCCATACGAAACCTAAGAAAATCATCGGGCCTTCTAAAAGTTTTTCTATTGAAGTAAGAAGTTTTTTTTTCTTTCGTTAATCAGTTGCTCTGCCATGTGTTGTATGTAATTAAAAATAGATAGGTATATCTTTTAATTAAAGTATTGATTTCATTTTACCGTTGAGCCTTTTGCAACTCAATTTGGGCTTTGAATTGTTGCAACGTTATATGATTTTCTTTGCGAACATCACATGCTATCAACTGCTCCATCATTTGCAAAAGTGCATCTTGAATATACCGGTCGTCCTTACCATATTTCCATATAGGATAATAACATTCTGCAAATAATTCTTCAAATGAAAATTGTTTTATAGCAATGCACATTACATTGTTATCATCGGCTAAAGTTGTGGGTAAAAAGTTAAAAAGTCTAAACCGAAACAGGTCAGTTAAGGCGTGTATGCTAAGAACTGCTGTTTCAGGGTCGTTTATTCCTGGGCTTAATGCCTTAATGGCAACTTCTGCTAGCTGGTGATAGCCATAATAGGCGTTCTTATCTATGGGTTGACCGATGTATAAATCCATTACTAATATCAGTTCATCTATATCCTTCTTATGTAATATTTTATCGCATAACACAACAAGTAGTGGGCTACCTTCTAATAAATAGGAGCCAGGTGAATGAAGCATTTGGACAATCAGATTATGTTTTTTAGCAAAGCGTAAAAGCGACGGTTTATCAAATCCTTGATAGTAATTAGATAAAGGCATATAGATGGTTTGTGCTTTTGTTTCGTCTGGCCTAAAACTACTTGACTTTTCGGGGCAACAGTGATGGCGGAGTGTACGCAAGGTTTTCTTATGTATACGATTGATGATAATTTCGAACTTAACAGATTGTGTTACATAATGCAGAAAATAAATAAACAGAAATATGTCTACAATAGTAAATACCAACAATAAATAAATACTTAAAGCAGGCACATAAATACCCGACGTTATATTGCGTATGGTACTTAGTAAAAATAGAGAATAGACAATAGTGCCTATGTAAAAGCCTAAGATAATTTGTTGAAACTTGTTTCCAATCATACTGTCGAGCATCCGATTGGTCATCTGCGATGCAGCCTGGTTTAACAGTATCATTACCATCGAAAAGCTAAAAACAGTGAGAGAAATTATCCCTCCGGCAATGGTAGATAATATAGAACGGGCAGTGCTTGCATCGCGTAAACTCAGCCAGCTTAATTGCGATTTGATATGCTTGCCGGTTTCAGAAAAATCCAAATCAAGCATTAATATAGATAGAAACAAAAAACCTAAGGATATCAGGGCAGGATAAAAGGCAATACTGTTTACAATTTTGTCGTAATATTTACGTATCCATTTTGAAATTTTTCTAATCATAATAATATAGGCAACTCTCCTTATTTCGTTGTTAACAGATAAAATTTATTATGTAGACTACTTAAGCGGAAAGTTTGATATTGTACTTAAGGTTTCTGCATTTTCTGCATTTTCTATTTTTGTCATCACTGTGATATCACCTGTTGTTTCAAGTACAACAACAGCTAAATCCTCCAAATGAGTAACTCCATTACTTCTTGCAGCAGCAAATAGTTCATCTACGGATATTCTTTCACTTTTTAAAACGTCATACAAAATTTCGCCTTTATACATTAACAAAATTGGTTTGTTTGTAACAATGTACTTGACAGTTTCAAATCTTGCAGAAAGTGTTGTAATTAAAATTGTAGAGATATTGTACCAACCCCCTATAAAACAGAACACATCCCCCGTTTGGCGCAAGTATGCAGCCTGAGCCTTTGTGTTGGATACTTGTGCTTTTCATTTACACTAACATAACATTGCATCTATTTTAGTGATTTCAATTTTACCCTTTATATCTAGGTAATTTCTTGCACTGCTGTATAAATAATCTTCAGCTTTCTCTACTATTCCTGCCTCAACTGGATTGTTATGTATATAATCCAAACTATCATGCTGTTTCTTTAAACTATCTAACTCAATAGGCTGGTTGTCTTGACGCCATAACTGAAAATTTGCGTTATTGCAGTTCTTTCTTCCTGTTCTTTCCATCATCCATAGTAGCCATTCTCTCCTGCTTTCATGCGGATGTCTTGATATTGCCTCTCTTAATTGTACCGAGGTATGTCTTTCATATCTCGCATAATATTCTCCAGTTTTTCTCCATGTGATCCTATTATCATATGTATATCACTCGACATTATACACCAGCCATATAGTTCCATTCCTTTATTTTTAATACAGTGTATCCAGCTGTCCAACACAATATTTTTGTGTTCTTCTCTTAGTAAACAAATCTATCCAATAAACTACAGCAAAACTTACAAAGTAGAGCTTATTGCTATCATGAAATTTGTATTTCCTGCTCATGGGTAAGTAATATTTATTTTAATATTTCAATTATGGCACAAGAAGCCTTTACCCTTTACCTCACCCTTAATTCTTGCGCCAAACTGGGGGCTGAGGTATGTACTTCTTTCCATATTGCTGGAGCGGTATAAGCATCGCCACCTAGGTAAAAAATAAAATTGGTTACACCCCACTCTCTATCAACGGTAATTTCTACATCGCCAGTTTGGCTGTAATGGTAAGTTTGGCTTTCAAAGAACGGTTTGTTGTTGTAAAGCTAATATTTTGTTTTTAGAATAGGAACAGTTAATAACTCTATTTTATTTTACAATATTTTATCCCTCATGATTAAATCAATAACTAGAGGTAATTAAAACGCAGGGTCCTCTACGAGAGACCCTGCTAGGACTAAAGATTTGTAAATTTAAAAAACTAAGTTTTTTCCTAGCCCCGATTGCAGTGAAAATCAATTTTGCATTGCATACATTTTCTTATTTTTACGAAATTTGTTGCAAAATTATTGTAACGAAAAGCGGGAAATAGCTCCCAAAAAAAAAGGGGGAATTATTTAAAACCACTCCCCTATTTATAATCAATTAGCTATTGTATAATTTCTTTGTTTTCTTTGCTTTTAAATAAATATGCTTTTACTTTAATTCTAACTAAATACATGGATTGTAACGCAATTAGTGTTTAAAATGTGGCAAAACTTATTAAACGCAGAGTCCTCTGCGAGAGACCCTGCTTGGACTTAAAAAAAGGGGAGAAATTATTTAAAACCACTCCCCTATTTTGTAAAATTTACGCTACTAAATTATTTCTTTTTTTAACTTCTTTTTTGCAATAAAATCTTTTACTCTTATCCTTATTAAATACATGGATGGTACAACAATTAAAGTTAAAAATGTGGCAAAGCTTAAACCAAATATCATTGTCCAGGATAATGGGCCCCAAAAGGCAACGTTATCCCCACCAAAATATATGTGTGGGTTGCCCGTAGTAAATAGTTTTGCAAAATCTAAATTCAAACCCACGGCTAAAGGTACTAAGCCTAACATTGTGGCGGTTGCGGTTAGTATTACGGGTGTCATACGGGTGCGGCCGGCTTCTAAAATTGCTTCAAAACCGTTCATTCCTTGATCCATCATTAAATCGGCAAATTCTACCAATAATATACCGTTACGTACTACAATTCCTGCCAAAGCAACAATACCAATACCCATCATTACTATCGACATTTCCATACGGAACAAGCTGATACCTAACAATACACCTATAATACTAAATATAATTTCGCTTAAAATTAGTAAGGGTTTACCAATAGAATTAAATTGAATTACCAGTATAATTAGGATTAAGAAAAACGAGGTAAGCAATGCGCCACCTAAAAATGCAGCGGTTTCTTGTTGCTCTACTTGCTCGCCTCCCATTTTAATTAATATGCCTTCGGGGCTTTTAAAATTGTTTAATTCGCTATTAATATTAGCTACTACTTCGTTAGGGTTATAGTCGCCCAATACGTTGGATGATAGTATAATAATACGTTTTTGTTGGGTACGTTTTATGCCACCGTAGGTATTTACATAATCGATATTAGCGAACGATGAAATGGGAACTTGCCTTACCATACCTCCCATTCCCATATCTCGGTAGGTTATTTTTATATTTCTAAGTGCCTCTAAACTATTTCGTTGGTCTTTTTGTGCCCGTAAATTTATTTCGTAATCTTCATCGGCATCTCTAAATTTAGAAACCTCTTTACCGTATAACGCGGTACGAATTTCCATGGCAATTTGCCCAGTTGAAATACCTTCTCGGTTTGCCCTTTCGCGATTAATATCAAAAATAATTTCGGGTTTATTATTCTGAAAATCAGATTTTAGTTCTTCAACACCGGCTATGTTTTTACTTACTAAATAATTTTGTAAACGGATTGATGTTTGTACCAACGAATCTAAATTATCGCCAGTAATTTCTATACTTATTGGTTTTGCGGTAGGTGGCCCTGATTGTTCTTGTGTTACCGAAATTTCGGCCCCGGCAATACCTTTTATAGATTTCCGAATTGCTTCCAAATATTCGGATGATGGTTTACCCTCACGTTGGCCAAATTCAACAAATGCTACAGTTACTTTGCCACGGTTAGGGTAATTGCCTTGGTCTTCATCTTGCGGATCGGTAACGCCAACTGTAACATTCGATAATATGGAAGATACATTTTTCTTGCCCAAACTATCAACTACTTGAGTAACTTTTTTCTCAATAGATTTTACAACTTCGTTGGTATAAGCTTGGTCGGTACCGGTGGGCAATGTTAAATATACATACGCAAAGTTAGGGTCTGATTCGGGAAAAAACACAAATTTAGGTTTCATAATTCCTGTAAAAATAATTGAGAAAACCAATAATCCTAAAGTACCGCCCAATATGGTGTAGGGGCGATGTAATGCCCAATTTAAAAAGCCCGCATACTTATCTTGTACTTTTGGCCAGGTACTTTTTTGAAATTTGCGGATAATTTTCTCTAAAATAAAATGTTGTACCAAATACAAAATAGCCATAAGCACTACAAAGTTACCTAAGCCAAAATTGATGAAATAAGAGATTACTGCAGCTCCTACAAAATATAAAAGCATGCGCTTTACTTTTTTATCGAAAGTAGGTTTATACACTTCATCGGCAGCGTGTGATTCCATAAAATCGACAGCAAAAACGGGATTAATTATGTAAGCCACCACTAACGATGCTAGCAAAGTAATAATTAAAGTTATAGGTAAAAAAAACATAAACTGCCCAATTACACCGGGCCAAAAAGCGAGTGGAATAAAAGGTGCGAGGGTGGTCATTGTACCCGAAAACACAGGCAAAAACACTTCTCCTGCCGCCATTTTCGCAGCTTTTTTTATGGGTACTTTTCCATTATCGAATATACGGTGGGTGTTTTCTATCACCACTACGGCATCATCAACCACTATACCTAAGGCCAATAGGAACGAGAAAAGCACAATCATATTCATGGTAAAACCAATGGTAGGCATTAGTAAAAATGCCACACACATAGATAGTGGAACCGATAGTGCCACAAAAAATGCATTGGTAATACCCATAAAAAACATTAGGATAAGCGTTACTAAAATAAAACCAATTACAATGGTGTTTATTAAATCGTGTAGGGTAACACGGGTTTTATCGGATTGGTCGCCAGTGGTAACAATTTCTAAGCCTTTAGGAAACTCATTGGCTTTCATTTCGGTCAATAAAACACGAATTTTATCGGATGCTTCAATCAAATTTTGTCCTGATCGTTTTTTTACATTTAACGTAATTACGTTTTTACCGCCTAACCTAGCAAATGATTCTTGTTCTTTGAAACCATCAACAACCTGGGCAATATCTCGTAAATAAACCGATGCACCTGATGGGGTTTTAATAATGGTATTTGATATTTCGGTAGCATCTTTAAACTCTTTTTTAATATTTAAAGTTCGGCGAATGCCATCGCTGGGTACTGTACCGCCCGATGCCGAAATGTTTTCGTAACCTATGGCTCTTTCAATATCTCCAAACGATATTTGTGTAGCAGCCATTTTGTTCATGTCCACATTAATTTGCACTTCGTTATCAAGGGCACCTACTAAATCTACTCCAGAAATTTCGGGCATAGATTCGATACGATCTTTTAAACTTTTGGCATATTTTTTTAATGTTTTTAAATCGAAATCACCCGAAAGGTTAAGGTACATAATGGGCAAATCGGCAAGATTTATATCAATAACTTCGGGATCGTCGGGAAGGTTATTAGGTAAATCTTGCTTTGCTTTATCAACTGCATCTTTAATACGTTGTTTGGCATCTTTAATAGAAACATTAGAATTAAACTCGGCAGTTATAAAAGAAAAGTCCTGAAAAGAATTAGAGGTAACTTTTTTTAAACCTTGAACGCCTTTAATTTTTGTTTCTAACTGTTTGGTTACCAAATTCTCCATATTTGCTGGCGACGTACCTGGATATATGGTACGTACAAATATTTTAGGGATGGAAATTTCGGGAAAGTTTTCTTTTGGTAAGCTATTATAAGAAAAATACCCAGCTATTAATAGCAATAAAGTAAGCACATAAATAGCGGTTTTATTATCAATAGCCCAACTTGAAGGGCCAAATTCTTTGTTACTATCTTTCATCTTTTTTATTTTAATGTGTGTTTTATTTGCTATTAAAACTTAACTAAATCGCCTTCATTTAACCCATTAAAACCTAGGGTAATAACTTTATCTCCACTTTTTAGTCCACTTAAAATTTCAGCATTACTATTATACATGTTACCTACTTTGATATTTGCTTTAACCACTTTACCATTTTGAGAAAGCAAAACAAAATCGCCATTTTCTGATTTTTGAATGGCTTTTATAGGCACTGTTAACGCGTTTTGATTTTTATAATCTACAATTTTCAAAATGGCAACCATATTAGGTCTAAAATTGGTATTCGATGGTAGTTTTACCTCAACATTAAAACTACGTGAAGCCAAATCGATATTTTTTGATGCGAAAGATATTTTTGTTATTATCGAATCTACCGCATCAGGTACGGATACTTCAACCTCGTCGCCTACATCTATTTTTCCAATATAGGTTTCTGATACTAATGCTTTTGCCTTTAATACAGAAGCGTTTACGATACGAATACCAGGAATGCCAGGTTGAATGGCTTGGCCTATTTTCCAATCCATTAAATCAACTGAACCACTTATTGGAGATTTAACTTTATACATAGCTAGTTGTTGTTTTACCACTGCCAATTGCTTTTCTAAACTTTGTTTTTGAGTTTTGGCACTTAAAAATTGCACTTCTGTACCAATTTTTTGATCCCAAAGATTTTTTTGACGGTTATATAAAATATTCGATAAATCTAGCTGAGTTTCTACTTGTGCAATACTTTGGCGTAAAACAGCATCATCCAGTTGTGCTAAAACCTGTCCCTTACTTACTTTTTGCCCTATGGTTACCATTATATTGGTTATATTACCAGGCACTTGCGAGTTTACTTGAACATTTTGTTCGGCATCTATTTTACCTTGAATTTCTATGTAGTTTTTAAAGGTTGATGGTTTAACCTCAATTACTGAAACATCTTTATAAATTTTTTCTTGCTTTGTGCCGATTTCGGTTTCTAGCTTTGCAATTTTAGAATTTAATTCGGTTTGTTGCTTTTTCAAATCGGACAGTTGAGCCGATTTATCTTTAGATTCATTGTTACATGCTATAAATACTAAAGCTAAGAATGTATAAAATAGTAATTTTTTCATTTTTGTTTTTATTTGTTGAGGGTACCGTTTTTTTATGATTTAATTGTTAATAGCCTTTTACCTTATGCGGCCTAGTGCTTTATCCAAATTTACTTTGTTAGTTAAGGCATCATATAAAGCACTTATGTAATTAGTTTCAGCTTCTTTTAAGGAAGTTTCGGCGGTGGTAACTTCGAGGCTCGAACCTACACCTTGTTCGTATTTTATTTTGGTAACACGCAAAACTTCTTGTGCCAAAGTGCGGTTACTTTTTTGGTTTTCTAAAGATGACAATCCATTTATATACGAAGTTTGAGATTGATTTATTTGCAGGTTAATACCATTTTGCAAGTTAAACAAGTCATTGTCCGATTTTGTAACTGCTAATCTGGCTTGCTTAATGCGAAAATATCTTTGTCCACCGCTAAATATTGGGACGTTTAATTGTAATCCTATTAATGAGTTTGGGAAACTTCTGTCATATAAATTATTAAATCTGTTACCTAAAAAATCTCTCGAGAAACTACCAAAAGCAGCTAAAGAAGGTAAAAATTGTGATTTATACCTTTTTAAATCTAATTCGTTTAATTTTTTTGAAGTTTGTGCTAAAGCGTATTCAGGCCTATCTAAATAAGCTGTAGTATCTGCTTCAATTATTTCCTTTGTAAATTTAATGTCTTCAATTTTTTCGTTTATAATTAATTTATCGCCGATAGGCATTCCCATTTGAAACTTTAATAAGTTGTTGTTTAAATCTAACAAGCGTACTACATTGCTGCGTTCGGTTTTTATATTGTTTGATAAAACGGTTAACCTATCAACATCAATTTTTTCTACGAAACCATTTTTTAACAATTGTTGCGTATCATTTAGTGTTTTTTGTAACCTGCCAATATTAGCATCTAATAATAATAAGCGTTCGTTGGCAATTAAAACCGAATAATAAGCTTGTGTTACAGCAACGGCGGTTTCTACTTTTGTACGTGTTAATGCTCTTGATGATAACTCTTTAAAAGTTTGTGATGCTTTTAAACCTACCAAATACGAACCGTCGAAAAGTAATTGACTAATAGTAATGTTAGGGCTTGAATTATATTGAATACCAAATTGTACGGGTATTAAAACCCCTGCTGTACCACCAAAATTACTGCCATCCACCAATGCCGTTGGTATATCTAAAAAATTTTGAAAAGTTACTCTACCGTCAATTTGTGGTAAGCCAATACCAATAGTTTCCCGTACTTTGTACTTCGCTATTTCTTCATCAATTTTGGCGTTTAATATAGCTGTTTGATTCTCGTAAGCATAGTTTATGCAGCTTTCTAATTTAAAATTATGCACTTTAACACTATCGTTTTGCGCCATCAATGTATTTAAGGTAAAACTTAAAACAACCGCAACAAGCAATTTTGTAGTTTTCATTGTATTATTAGGGGTTTTTATATTTATTAATTAATACGTGGCCGCTTAGAGTGCTTACACCAAACAAAAAATGTATGGTGGTTTCTAAAATTACATTATATAAACTGTGCTTGCCACTCCGTACCAAATCGCATTCAAAACTCCAATTTATTTGGTTTACGCGTAGGGTTGCTAATATTTCGGTGTTTATATCGGTTCTAAAAATATTTTCGGATTTGCCCCGTTCTAAACCATTTTTTATGGTATTGTAAACGTAGCTGTGGTGAAAATTTAACATTAACTGGTGTGCATTGCTGTGGTATTTTTGTAAATCGTAAAACAATGTTGGGTTAATACCAGCTAACATTGTTTTTAAAAAATCCATACATAAAAAAACTTCTTCTATGGCGTTTGTGGCATCTTTGGTACGCTCGGTCATTTGGCATTCATCATCCGCAAGCATTTTTGCTATCAGTCTGTAAACCAAATCGTCTTTATCCTTAAAAAAAGTATAAATAGTTTTTTTAGACATAGAAAGCTGCTTGGCTATATCGTCCATGGTTACACTTTTTATGCCAAATTTCATAAATAACTTCTCGGCCTCGGTAAGAATATATTCTTCTGTATTTTCCATATTAATATTCCGTATGCAAAACTATGGAAACTTTTAACATTTCCAAAGTTTCCAAAAAAAATAAAATAAAATAAATTCTTGTTAGTTAAAATTTTGCTGCTTAATTGGTTTTTTTGACGGATTTTTATCGCCTCAACAAAAATTATGTAGAAATTTTTAAACGATCTATTAATCGTAGATGTGGATAGCTAAGTAAAAAACCTAATTTTTAAATTATATAAATAATAAAATCCCGAGTTTAATAAATAGAATATAGATTTTTACAATTTAGGCATATTAAAAAATACAATCTCAATGATTATTGAAAATAATATGTTTAATTATAAAAAAATTAAAATAACAGAGTGAAATTACCCTTTTTTGTAATCGTTACTATTTCAATCAACTTTTTTTAAACCAAATTTTTCCATTTTAATGTATAAATGGCTTCGTTGTATATCTATTTCTTCGGCAGTTTTAGATACATTCCAAGTATTTTTTTCAAGTTTAAATTTTATAAATTCTTTTTCGGTAAAATCTTTATATTCTTGAAAGCTTATAAACTTTTCAAAGTTATTTGAATCTTCATTTTCCAAGTAATCATTTGTTGCATAAATGCTATCAGTAGGGTTAGAGTAGGCAATAACATCTTCTTTGGTAATAATTTTCTCACTCAAAATAATCAAGCGTTCCACAACGTTTCTTAATTCTCTAATATTACCCGACCAAGGAAATTTTTCTAAAAATTCAGTTGCGCCAGAAGTAAATTTTTTAATAGGAATACCATATTCGTTACAAATTTCTTTACAAAAGTTATTGGCAATTAAGCTTATATCGCTACTACGTTCGGCTAAAGTTGGCACATGTATGTGTATTACATTTAAGCGATGGTACAAATCCATACGAAAGTTACCTACCTCAATTTCTTTTAATAAATCTTTATTGGTAGCAGCAATTACGCGTACATTTACATTAATTTCTTTATCACCACCTACTCTAGTTATTTTATTTTCTTGCAAGGCTCTTAATACTTTGGCTTGCGCCGATGGGCTCATATCACCTATTTCATCTAAAAATAGAGTGCCTCCATTTGCTTGTTCAAACTTACCAATGCGTTGTTTTATAGCTGATGTAAACGAACCTTTTTCGTGTCCAAATAATTCTGATTCAATTAATTCTGAGGGTATTGCAGCACAATTTACTTCTATTAATGGACCATTTGCTCGTCCAGATTTATCGTGTAACAGGCAGGCCACTAATTCTTTGCCGCAACCATTTGCTCCAGTAATTAAAACCCTAGCTTCTGTTGGTGCAACTTTATCAATAGTTTCTTTAATTTTTAATATACTAGGCGAATTTCCTAGCATGGTTTTACATTTAGTTTTGCTAACTTTTTGTTTTAAAGCTTTAGCTTCGGTTACTAAAAAACTTTTATCTAGTGCATTTCTAACAGTTATCAATAAACGGTTTAAATCTGGGGGTTTCGATATAAAATCAAAAGCGCCTTTTTTAGATGCCTCAACCGCAATTTCTATCGAACCATGACCCGAAACCATAATAAATGGAAGATCTGGATTATACATATTACTCGATGTAAGTATATCTATACCCTCACTTTGGCTCATTTGTACATCGCAAAGAACCAAGTCGTAATTTCCGTTTTTAATCATTTCTAATGCTTCAATAGCATTATCAACATCATCAACCTTATATTCTTCGTATTCTAATATTTCTTTAAGCGAGTTTCGCACCGCCCTATCGTTATCAATAATTAAAATTTTAGGCATATTTTTATCTATTAATATTATTTATTTTTGTTTTCAATAAAAGTCCCTATCAAAACTAGATAAGGACTTTTAAAAATGCAAATCTATAAGCCGGGTTCTGTAAATCCGTTTAAAAACGAAAATCACTATCATTTATCTGGCCATACCGTTACCGGCACAATCTAACGCCCTACCCGTTACAACAGTGTTATAAAAACAACTTGGTTCGAGCCAAACCAGATTTGTAACTTATTTGGACTTTCAACTCCTGAGGTTTACCACGATGTATGTCGCCATACAAAGTCGTGAGCTCTTACCTCACATTTTCACCCTTACTACGCCTTAACGTAGCGGTTTATTTTCTGTAGCACTTGCTGTACCCTGTATTTCAAGGGGCCTTCCCGTTAGGAAGCAGGATGCTCTATGTTGCCCGGACTTTCCTCTATAATTTTATGTATAGCGATAGTGCAATTTGCATTACAAAGTTAATTTTTTTACCTGCAATTTTTTAAGTGATTTTCAACTTCTAAAACATCGAATAAACCTTGCTTATTACCATAAGAATTGGTTACAAATGTTAATAATTTTGCCATATCAATAGGAGCTAATTTTTGGTTGGCAGGCATTTTAAAATTATATGTTTCTCCGTTTACTACAATAGGCTCGGCTAACCCATATTGTATTATACACGCTAATTTAGTTCTGTTATTTCTTAAAAATAAAGTATCGGTTAATGGTGGAATTAATAGTGCCAAACCATCGCCAGCAGCACCATGGCAGTTTTGGCAATTTGTTTTATAAAGTTGCGCTCCATCGGCAAAATAACGGGTATATTTTACTGATTGTTCGTTTACACAAGCACCTACAATTATGGACATTACAATTATTATAAATGAAAAAAGAAAAAACATTTTTCTCATTTTATTTAGTTTTATATTCGTCTAACAAAATTTCCATATCCGCTATCATTTGAGTTACTTGGCTTTCATCGGTACCATCGTAAGCGCCTCTAATGCGTTTATTTTTATCAACTAATAAAAAATATCCACTATGTACTATTCCACCTGGAGCGGCTCTATCCTCAAAAGTTGAAGACATATAACTGTTTTTGGCCAAATTATATACTATCTCTTTATTACCGTAAAGGAAATACCACTGCTTAGAATTTACACCCATTTTATTTGAAAAATCTTTTAAAACTGGGATACTATCGTGTTTCGGATCGATGGTGTGGGATAAAAATTTTACTTCAGGATTGTTTTTAAATTTTTCGTAAGCTCGCAGCATTTGCTTTTTCATAATAGGGCAAATAGATGGGCAAGATGTAAAAAAGAAATCAGCAATATAAATTTTATTGTTTAAACTGTCGCTGTTTATAACAATGTTATCCTGGTTTATAAAACTGAATTTTGGAATACTTTGGTAAATAGTATCAACCACTTCGACACCACCAACTATTTTTTTTACGGCTTCTCGTTCGCCATAAATAGGTAGTTTATTAGGTGTTGATGTACAACTCGCTAAAAACAAACTAAGAAAAAAAGGGTAAATTAAATTTAAAGTTTTATTCATTATTTTTTATATTTTTTGATAAACATATTGCTGTTATTTAAAGCTTTTTCGGTTAAGGATTCTACCTTTTCAATTTCGATTTTTTGTTTATTTAGGTACTCCATTATTTGGGTATGATTTTTACCTGCAAAATCTGGATTAAAATTATTCATCCAAGTCATCATTGCTTCGTCAGCTTTGGTTAAATTATTATTTAATGTGTTTACTTGTTTAAAAAAAGCTTCGTTATCTAAACTTTCGTTTGCCGTGTTTACGTTAGCTGTGTTTTCTAAAATTTGGTTCAAGCTTTCCTTATTTGCCATAATAGTTTCGCCTTTAAGCATTAAAACATCGTGAGTTTCAATGATGTTTGCTTGCAATATTTCTTCTTCTTCTTTTGTATTGTTACAAGCTGTAAATGATATAAGTACCATTAAGAATAAAATTATTTTTTTCATTTTTTTAAGATTTTATGGTGTGGAAATTGGTTTAATTATTTGTTATTGAAAGTAAATTATGAAATAAAGGTCGCAAATATTTACTTATACTGAACTAATTTATAAAATAAATATAAAAATTTAGTGTGTTATTGTAACTCCTCAAGTACTAATTTTGCCTCTGCCTCGGCTTTGGCATTTGCAATAACTTCTGCATCGTCTTTTTCTATCCTAAGATTTTGTACAATATGTTTTTGCCTATCGGGCGTATTTTTGCCCATATAATATTCTAACAAGTTTTTTATTTTTACATCGGCCGATAATATTACGGGGTCTAGCCTAATATCTTTACCAATAAAGTTTTCAAACTCGTCGGGCGATATCTCACCTAAACCTTTAAACCTTGTTATTTCGGGCTTTGCGCCAAGTTTATCGATAGCCAAAACCCGCTCTTCGTCGCTGTAACAGTAAATGGTTTCTTTTTTATTACGCACCCTAAATAATGGGGTTTGCAAAATAAAAACGTGACCAGTTTTTACCAAATCCGGAAAAAATTGCAGAAAGAAAGTCATTAACAAAAGGCGTATGTGCATACCATCTACATCGGCATCGGTGGCAACCACAATATTGTTATAGCGTAAACCATCTAAGCCATCTTCGATATTTAAGGCGTGTTGCAAAAGATTAAATTCTTCGTTTTCGTAAACTACTTTTTTAGTTAAACCATAAGCGTTTAAGGGTTTTCCTTTTAAACTAAAAACAGCTTGTGTTTGTACATTTCGGGCTTTGGTTATAGATCCCGAAGCCGAATCGCCCTCGGTAATAAATAGGGTAGTATTTTTACGGGTTTCTTCGTCTTTTTTGTCATCGTCTAAATGGGCTTTACAATCTCGTAGTTTGCGGTTGTGTAACGATGCTTTTTTGGCCCTATCGTTGGCCAATTTTTTTATACCCGCAATATCTTTTCGTTCCCTTTCCGATTGTAAAATGCGTTTCATTAAAGCATCGGCAGTTTCGGGGTTTTTGTGTAGGTAATTATCTAGTTCTCGTTTTATAAAATCGTTTACAAACGATTTTACGGATGGGCCATCAGGACCTATATTGATAGAACCTAATTTGGTTTTGGTTTGCGATTCGAAAACTGGCTCTTGCACCCGTACCGAAATTGCGGCAACCATACTTGCCCTAATATCCGAGGCATCGTACTCTTTTTTATAAAATTCTCTAACAGTTTTTACTACTGCTTCTCGATAGGCTTGTTGGTGTGTGCCTCCTTGTGTGGTGTGTTGGCCATTTACAAACGAAAAATATTCTTCGCCATATTGCTGCCCATGAGTAATAGCCAATTCAATATCATCGCCTTTAAGGTGAATAATTGGGTAACGATTGGCATCGGCATCGGTATTACGGGTAAGCAAATCAAACAAGCCCCGATCCGAAAAATATTTTTGGTTATTAAAATTAATAATTAAGCCAGTATTTAAAAAAACATAATTCCATATCATACTTTCTATAAATTCGGGTATGTATTTAAAATTACGGAAAATAGTTTCGTCGGGAATAAACGTTATGATAGTGCCGTTGCGTTGGGTAGTATCAGTTTCGGGTACATCGTTGGTTAAAATGCCTTGCTCAAACTCGGCTCTTTTTGTGCGGTTATCTCGGTACGATTGTACGGTGAAATTCCCCGAAAGGGCATTGGTAGCTTTTGTACCCACCCCATTTAAACCCACCGATTTTTGAAAAGCATTAGAATCGTACTTGCCACCGGTATTTATTTTTGATACACAATCAATTACTTTACCCAGCGGAATGCCACGGCCATAATCGCGAATAGAAACCTTATGGTCGCTTACATTTATATCGATACTGCGGCCAGCACCCATTACAAACTCATCAATAGAGTTGTCCATAATTTCTTTTAGCAGCACATAAATACCATCGTCGTAAGCGGTACCATCGCCGAGTTTGCCTATGTACATACCCGGGCGCAAGCGAATGTGTTCTTTCCAATCTAATGATTTTATGCTATCGTCGTTATAATTTACGGGTGTGGGCATGGTGGGATTTTTGAGATTGTTAAATGTTAATCTAATTTTTTAAAAATTTTTACCGAAAAACTATTGGGGCTGTAAAAATCAAATTTTGGCTCTGGATTTCCATTTGTTACCAATGCCTTTGTAGCTCTTTGCACTCCCAAATTAAATCGGTTTACAAACCCCAAATTATAGGCGGCTTCGGCAATGGTGGGGTTTCTATAATCGTTTTCTTGTGGAAAATTTTCGGGACGGGCTTTACCATATAAACCGCCAGCATTTGAAATTTCTATTCTATCGCTAAATTCATAAAATTTTATTGCCGCATTAGATTGGTAATCTCGGTGAATAATGGCATTGTATAATAACTCTTTTAACGCCGATAATGGGTAAGTGTATTGATGATTTTCTCCAATATTGTGCAAAACTTTTTTAATTAATTGCGATTTTATAAAGTCTTCCAATACCCGCATTTGGGTAGTTAAATCACCTTCAAAACTGTGTTCGTATTCAAATTCGCTAACGCCACTGTTACCCACAAACCTAACATATTGCACCGCAGCCCCTGGTATAAAAAACTTAGGGTTTTTGCCAAATAGCAATATAGCGGCATTGGTGGGGCAATTGGCTTTTAAATCATAAAATTTTAAGGATGCTAATTGTTCTTTAATTTCTCGACCGTTTTGAGCTAATGTTTCTTCATCTATTGCGGCGGGCAAATATATAATTTTAAAAATATCCAAATAAATATCTTCCAATGTACTGCCATAACAAGGTAATGTGTCGTACGATATTGCAAACGAACTTCGTTTTTCGCTTAATATTCTTTCTTCGGCAATGTTTGCAAAATCTTTACGCGGTCTTATCCGAATGTGAACTCTGCCCTTATACCTTACAGGTGGTTGAAAGCTAGGTATAACCTCGGCAACGGCCACAAAACCATCGGGATACTCGAAACCCGCAACAGAAATAACAGGCGGTGGCACAATCCTGCCATCTGTTCGAAAAGACATTAAGGTTTTTAATAATTGTTCATCAACAGGTAAGCCCGAATTTGTACCGTCATCGTTTACGCCATCTATTAAATAACCCGGCTTTTGATGATTTAGGAAGTCGTTTGCAAAAGCACAAAGTGCTTCGCCAAAATTATCTTTATTAGAAACAGAAATCATTTTTTCTACCCTATCTTGTTCTATTCCTATTTTAAGTCTATCTAATTCATATTGGGTTATCATGATGTATATTTAGTTTATTAATAAGGAAGTTGATTTGAAATAGGGTTTTAAAGAATTTTTTTTGACAAGTTCAAATTTAACTAACTACTTAATAAAATTTAAACTGTTACCTATAAATATGATTAAAATTAAAGCGTAATTAAACATAGTTTTTCACCCTATTCTTTCTCAACCCACATCCCATCAAGTTTTATAATATCAATTAAATCATCTAAGGCATTGGCGGTGTTTACGCTTTTTTTAACCACTTGTTTGCCTCGGTAAAGTGTTATTTTACCTGGGCCAGTACCTACATAGCCGTAATCGGCATCGGCCATTTCGCCTGGTCCATTTACAATGCAACCCATAATACCAATTTTTAATCCTTTTAAATGGTCGGTACGGCTACGTATCATTTGGGTGGTTTCTTGCAAATCGAATAATGTTCGTCCGCATGATGGGCATGATATGTATTCGGTTTTTGAAATACGAGATCGTGTAGCTTGCAATATGCCAAAAGCTGTAGAAACTATATTTTTGGTGGGGATATTTTTTGCATCAATCCAAATACCATCGCCTAAGCCATCGATAAACAATGCACCAATATCGGTACCCGCGTATAATTGCAATAAGGATATTGGATCGTTTTCGTCCATTTTATTTGATACCAATGGCGGAACAGGCAAGTAATTATAGCTACGTTTAATTATTATTGGCGTATGTATTCCCGCTTTCATCATTTTAAAAAAGAAAGCTCGTTGATGTGCCATACCGTGTAAGGCATTGGTTTCTAAAACTAAAACTAGGGTAGTATCAAAAGCTAATTTTGCAAAATTTTCGTTTTCAAAATCACCATCATTTATGGTAACTAAATTAAGTTTAGCATCTTTATCATCGGCACAAGCCAAATATTCGCTTAAAGAAAATAACGGATGGCTATTGTATTTATTGGTTAATGTTTTCCATGTATTATAATTATACAATTGCTTTAAGTTGCCCGGAAAATTAAACGATGGTAAATTATCTCCTAAGTAGGCAAAATCTATGGATTGCTCGCCCATGTTGTATTTATCTAACAAATTAGAATACAAATAGCCCGCTGCATCTAATACAGCTGGATTTTTTAAATTTTGCTGCGAAATATCAACTATTACCCGTGGTACTTGGTGTCCGCCTATAAAAGTATTACATTCAATAGTGTGCCTTTTATTGTAGGCAAAAGGAGAAAAGTTGTCGGGAAACTCAAATGGGTTTTCTTGGTTTAATTGTTGATTGACTGTTTGCTTTGCTCGTTTAACATATCTATTTACCAAAGCTTTGGCAACTGGAATTTCAAACTCAGGATCTTCGGTTAAAGATACCCTGATGGTATCACCTAAACCATCTTCGAGCAAAGTACCTATACCAACGGCCGATTTTATACGTCCATCTTCGCCATCGCCCGCTTCAGTAACACCAAGGTGTAAAGGATAGCTCATGCCTTCGGCTACCATAGTTTTAACTAAAAGGCGGTAGGCTTGCACCATAACTTGTGGGTTGCTTGATTTCATAGAAACTACCAATTGATGATAATCCATACTGTGGCAAATACGAATAAATTCCATAGCCGATTCTACCATACCCTTGGGTGTATCGCCATACCAGCTCATAATACGGTCGGATAATGAGCCGTGATTGGTGCCTATTCGCATGGCAGTTCCGTATTGTTTACAAATTTTTACGAGCGGGGCAAATTTAATTTTTATGCGTTCAAGCTCTTTTTCGTAGGCTTGTGGTGTAAACTCTAAATCTTCAAATTTTTTTTTATCGGCATAATTGCCAGGGTTTATCCTTACTTTATCTACCAATTTTGCAGCCAGTTCGGCAGCATTAGGTGTAAAGTGAATATCGGCAATTAGGGGTACTTGGTATCCTTTAATTTTTAATTCGCTTTTAATAACAGCAAGGTTTTGAGCTTCTTTTAGTGATGGTGCTGTAAGTCTAATATATTCGCAACCAGCTTTAATCATTTGGATACTTTGGTTTACACAACCTTGGGTATCCATTGTATCGGTAGTGGTCATTGATTGTACACGAATAGGGAAATCGCCGCCGAGGCCTATCCCTCCAATATTAACTTCTTGTGTTAAAAAACGTGTATAATGTGTTATCGACTTACAATAAATCCCACCTAATGCTGGCTCAGTTTTGATGCTCATTCAATTAAATTTATAAGTATCAAAAATAAGGAAAATATTTTCAAAATTAGTTGATAGTTTTTATCTATTTGATTTTGAATTTATTACATATTTAATTTTAAAATACATTTAAAATAAACCAAACGAATAAAATTGTTCATCAGATATTATTGCTTTACAATTACTTTGTTTTGAAGCAATAAAAATTATGGTATAAAATTTATTGAGTTTTGAGTTTGATTTATAATAAAACAAGCCTATATTTGCAACCTGTTTTAAGAAAATAGATTATAGTATATTGTTATGAAAAGAACGTTTCAGCCTTCGCAAAGAAAAAGAAGAAATAAGCATGGTTTTAGAGAAAGAATGTCGACCGCTAATGGTAGAAGAGTATTAGCATCGAGAAGAGCAAAAGGCAGAAAAAGACTTACAGTTTCGGACGAAGGTAGCCACAAAGCTTAGGTTTAAACCATACCCTCAGGGTTTATTGCCGATAAATAATTTCTTAACTATCGGTATATGTTGATTAAAAAAACATTTTGTAAAGAAGAACGCTTATGTAGTAAGGTGCTTTTGCAAGCACTTTTTACGAGTGGTTCTTCTTTTTTAATTTATCCCTATCGAGTAAGCTGGTTGATTGCTACTCAAACGCAAAACTTTCCTGTACAAATAGTTATAGGGGTTTCTAAAAAAAAGTTTAAACTTAGTGTTGATCGTAACCTGATTAAACGCAAAATTAAAGAAGTTTATAGATTAAATAAGCAAGAATTATTGTACAATCCCTTAATAACTCAAGATTATAAAATACTTTTATCAATAAATTACATTGGTAAAGATATAGTGTCTCAAAACATGTTTGAAGCTAAACTTAAAGCAGTATTTTTAAATTTGTTACCACAAATAAAAGCTGATAATGATTAATACTTTATTAAAATATTTTTTTTTGGGTATTATTAAAATATATCAATATTTTTTCTCAGCTTTGTTAGGCGCATCATGCAGGTTTACACCTACTTGCAGCGAGTATGGTTTAAAAGCAATACAAAAATATGGTGCATTTAAGGGTGGGTGGATAACTTTAAAACGAATAATTCGGTGTAACCCTTGGGGCAATCATGGCCATGATCCTGTACCGTAAATAAAATATATGGCTATAATTTTACACATAGAAACCGCTACCCAATGTTGCTCGATAGCTATTGCAAAAGATGGTGTATTGCTTTGTAAAAAAGAAATTAACGAACAAAATGTACACGCCCAATTAATTACCTTATATATTGATGAGGTAGTTAAAAACAGTGTAATTGATTATGGTAAGATTGATGCTTTTGCCGTAAGCCGAGGGCCAGGATCGTACACTGGTTTACGCATTGGCGTTTCAACTGCTAAAGGTTTATGTTATGCTTTAGATAAACCACTTATAGCTATAGATACTTTAATGGCTATGGCCGAGGGCTTTAATGCGCAAAATAAAATTAAGGAAGATAACATTTTATTATGCCCCATGATTGATGCCCGACGCATGGAGGTATATTGTGCATTGTACGATGAAAATATTAATATAGTGTTACCCGTAACTGCAAAAATTATTGATAACCAATCCTATATACCTGAACTAGGTAAACATAAAATTTATTTTTTTGGTGATGGGGCCGCAAAATGTAGCCAAATTTTATCTACACACAGCCATGCTTTTGTAATTGATAATTTTATTAATTCGGCTTCGGATATGTGTGCCTTGGCTTATAAAAAGTATATAAAAAACGAGTTTGAAGATATTGCCTACTTTGAACCTTTGTATTTAAAAGAATTTATAATGCTATCAAAAAATTAAGGTTTTTTATCCCGTCTTTTATCAACTTCTTTTTCGGATTTATTTTTTTTCTTCAAAAAATAAAACCAATCTTTTGCATTTAAGTTTTTTACACCATTACCTTGGTCGCCATCGGTAATGCCAGGTATTTCATCGGCATTGCTAAAGTTTTGCATTAGTTTACCAAACTTTAAACTAAAGCCTAAATATAAATCGGCTCGGGTTGGGTTGTTACCTATATTGGGATTTGAACTTATAAAACCGTTTGCAAATCGAATAGATGGCAACAAACGTTCGCTTCCAACATAAAACTCTACATTGGGAGTTTTAATCATTATCTGAGAGCCAACATCAAAACCCTGCCTAAAATCGTAAATACCATTTAATGATACATTCCAAATTTTATAATTAAAATTATTGATTGCTGCTATAGCACCATCTTGTTGAAAAACACTTTTCGAAAAAATTAAATTAGGTTTATAAAAATCGAAAGTTTTAGAGGCTAATACTTCTATTTTGGCATTGGTAGGAGTAATGAAACTGCCAAATTCGGCATTATTGGCAAGCATTAAACTTAATTCATCGTAATAGTGAACACCTAAATCATTGGCATCAGCGTTAAACACTTTTACCTCATCGTTAAAATTAAATTTCGCACTATTTTTACCCCATTTTATAAATCCTAAATCTTTTACATGGCCACTAAAATAAATGCCTTCGGGCGAATTGTACGACATCCCTAAATTTACCGATAGCCCAGGATTTTTAAAATTTGGAATAAACAACGATTTATTGGGCAAACTTGTACCGAAACTAGACCTAGCTGTACCCACCAAAGTTTGCGTTAAAATATTGTTTACTCTATCAATATTTAAATTGTTTTGGTTTAAATCTCCTTGTGCATATAAAATCCCATTTAGTACACTAAGCTTGCCGCCCCAAGCCCAATTTTTATCGTAATTTTCGCGATAGCTTACACTTAACTGACTGTATGATTGGGTAAAACCGTTGCCATTGAAAATATTATTGTAGGTATCATTTGCAAAAATTCCATAATTATCAACTACGGCAAATGTTTCGTTACTTATGTTAAAATTACTTTCTTGGCGTAGCTGTAATGCAAAACCTAATTCGCGTTTATACTTTACCGATTTATATATTTTAAACATAAATAAATAATTATTGCTGTTTGATAGCAAAGTATTCATATTTACCAAACCAATATTACCGATATCGCTAGCGTCAATTTTTTGCTTAAATATTATTGTTTTAAAACTGCGATTAGCCTCGCCATTAAAATAAATATTGTTGCTTATCGATGGTATAAAAAAATTAGACGCATACTTGCGGCTTAAATCTTTTGTTGAGGTTGGTTGTACTGGGTTTTCAAACGAATCGAATAAAGTACCTGTATTGTTTAGCGAATAATCTTGTGCAATACTAAATTTGCATAAACATAAAAAAAGGGAAAGGATTACTGTTTTTAATACCATTTTTAATAAAACTGTTAATTTTAAACTCAAAAATTTAATTATTATTTTGTTAGAGAATCAAGATACAATGAATCGGTTAGTGTACTTACATTTGACTTAGGATTTAACCTATTCATATATAAGTTGGTATAAAACTTATTTTTATCGGCACTAAATTGTATGGATAACCCATAAATATTGTCAAATTTAAAATTATCGCTTTTAAAGTTATTGTAAGCATTTTCACTTAAAAAACTCTTAAAAATTGTTTTTGAATTTTTAGTGTGTAAAAAATAAAATATGTTCCCTTTGTTCGATAAATATTGTTCAAAATTGGTGTATTTGGCAGTTGCACTTATTAATTGTTGTTGCTGATATTGGATTAAAAAATTATTTAAGGCACTGGCCGAATTAGCAACTACCAAGTAATTACTTACTATAGCAAAATACGGTCGTCCAAAACTTTTAAAAGGTTCTCCAAAAAAATAATATAAAAAATTAGAATCATCAAATTTAGCTATTTTGTTGGTAACAGGTGTGCTAATTGTTGATAATAAAAATGTTAATCGCTGTGAATTTGTGGTGCTTGCTAATCCTATTTTATCGCCCGAAGCCAATTGTACTTGGCCAAACTCGTTACCTAAAACTTTTAAAAATTCTTTTTCAATAGGTACCGAATGTTTTTTAGCTATAGTGTTTAATTGTGTTTTTAATTTTGTTAAAACATTTTGCTGTTTAAACATCTGCTTTAATTTTGATTGAAATAAACGCATATCCGACACATAAAAGCTGGTATATGATGAAGCATTTAAAGGTACGATTTCGTTAAGTGTGAGTTTACCCGGCTGCTGGCTTAAAAAAATATTAGCATATTGTAACTGCAATGTATCGGTAGTTGTAATACCACTAAACATAAAAGCATCCGATTGGTAATTTATATTTAAGCTTGCGTAAGCTTTAAAATTTTTTAAATGTGCTGTTAAGTCAGGGTTTTTATATTTCGAAAAATTATTTAAAAAATCGGGTAGTTTTGCAAAATTTACATAAAGATTAGCAATTGCATTTTTGTTACGCTGAGTTTGGCTTTCAAAAACTGGGATTTTTGTTCTAATATTTTCATCGGTATATTTTATTGCCCTTTGTAGTAGCATAGTATCGAAACTAGCCACTAATATATTTTGATAAATAAAAAAATAAAAAGGTGCGTTTTTAATTTCGATTGTATAAACAACAGCTTTACTAATTTTTTTATTGATGATTTTTTTATTTTTAAAAACCAATTTAATAAAATCATCTGAAGTATTGTTATTTAAAAAAGTTTGGTTTAGATGTGCAAAAACTAAAAAACCAGCATTATTTAGGGTAGTTTTATGTAATGAAAAGTATAAATTAGAATTTTCTAATGCGCTACCTAATAGCGGATTGTTTATAAAAACAGTTTCTAAATTGTTAAGTTGGTTATAGCAGTTATTGCCTAAAATATCTTTGTAAAGTGTAAAATTTTTAAAAATTTGGTAATATGATGCTTCGTTTTTATACTCAAATATAAAGGCAGCCTCGGTAGGAATAATGCGTAAAATTTTTTCAGAATTCCCGTTCGTAAATTTTAAACTTTTAAAGTAAAACCACGTAAATCCCCCAACGGTAAGCAATAAGAATAAAATTAGTGTAATAATTTTTTTCATTTAATTATGATAATGGCAAAAGTAAATTTTTAAAACGTAAGAATATAGCGAAATTAAATTGAGTTTAATAACTTATAGATATTAAATTAATTAAATCTCTTAAAAAAATTTATGAATATTAAATTTAACGGAAAATAGTTTCACTAAAAATAATTATCTAAATACTTTGTTTAATTACTTATAGTTTGATAAAAATTATTTATAATATATTTTAAAGCTATCATAAGTTTATCCAAATTAAATTAATAAATTGATTTTAAAACCCATTAGGCTTTTATTAACTTAGCAACATCATCAAAATAAAATGAAAAAACAGATATTAATTTGGGCATCCATATTTGGCTTAATAGCCGTAGTTTTAGGTGCATTTGGTGCACATAGTTTAAAAGAAATAGTATCTGCCAATATGTTAAATACCTGGCAAACAGGAGTACAATATCAATTTTATCATACCTTTGCATTGCTTTTTTTATCCGCTTTAAGCGATAGCAAACCTAAATATATTAAACTAAGTTTTTACAGCTTTGTAATTGGTATTCTACTATTTTCAGGCTCGTTGTATTTAATTACATTGAAAGATTTTTTAGGCGCACCTTGGTTAAAATATGTAGGTCCCATTACACCTATTGGTGGTTTGTTTTTTATGGTGGGATGGTTGGGCATTTTGTGGAGCGCAATTAAAACAGATAAATGATTGATTTTGAAGAAGCCTTAGACCGAGAAACATTATTTGTAGAAGTTATATTACCCATAGCGGTAGCCAATACTTTTACCTATCGTGTACCCTACGAGCAAAATATTAATGCAACTATTGGTAAACGAGCAGTTGTACAATTTGGCAAAAGCAAAATATATACGGCAATTATTTTATCAATAACACATAAAGCTCCCGAACGTTACGAAGCCAAATATTTATTAGATATTATTGACGAACAACCCATTGTAAACGAAAACCAACTAAAACTATGGCATTGGATGGCCAATTATTATATGTGCCATTTAGGCGAAGTAATGCAAGCTGCTTTACCCTCGGCTTTAAAACTAGCCAGCGAAACCCGCATAGTTTTAAATAGCCAAGCTGATTACGATAAAACCGATTTAAGCGATAAAGAATACGTAGTTGTAGAGGCTTTAGAAATTCAAAAAGAATTGTTAATTAGTGATATTAATAAAATATTGGGTCAAAAAAATGTTTTTTCTATATTACGTTCATTATTCGATAAAAAAGCGATTTTTATTTTTGAAGAAATTAATCAAAAATACAAACCTAAAACCATTGTTTTAATTACTTTAAACGATGTTTATAAAAATGCTGAAAGCTTAAAACAGTTATTTAGCATTTTAGAAAAAGCCCCCAAACAGTTGGATGTGTTGCTAGCTTATTTACAACTTTCAAAACAAAATTCCGAAATTACAAAAGCACAATTAACCGAAGCAAGTGGTGCAACATCGGCAGTTATAAAAGCTTTAATTGATAAAGATATTTTTATTTTAGATTTTAAAATTGTAAGTAGATTAACTAAATACGACGATGAACTAACAGATACTTTTACGCTTAACGCTTACCAAGATGTAGCTTTAAAAGCTATTAATCATTATTTTAAAACCTTACCCGTAACATTATTACACGGTGTAACAGCATCGGGGAAAACCCAAATTTATATACGTTTAATTGAAGATGCCATTGCGCAAGGCAAACAAGTGCTGTACCTACTGCCCGAAATTGCACTAACCACACAAATTATTGAACGTTTAAAAAAATATTTTGCCGATAAAATTGTGGTTTACCATAGTAAGTTTAACGATAACGAAAGAGCCGAAGTGTGGCAAAAAGTGCTTAAAAATGAGTGCAAAGTGGTATTAGGTGCAAGGTCGGCAATATTTTTACCCTTCGTAAATTTAGGTTTAATAGTTGTTGATGAAGAACACGAAGCCAGTTATAAACAGTACGACCCAGCACCTAGGTACAATGCCCGCGATACGGCCATAGTATTGGCAGGTATGTACAAAGCACACATTTTATTAGGCTCGGCAACGCCATCCATCGAAACTTATTTTAATGCGCAAACAGGTAAATATGGCTTAGTGAAATTATTAAATCGCTATGGCGGAGTACAAATGCCCAAAATAGAAGTAGCTAGCATTGCCGACGAAACCAAAAAAAAACTCATCAAAGAAAACTTTACAACTTTATTGTTAGCCGAAATTGAGCAGGCATTGGCAAAAAAAGAACAGGTAATTCTTTTTCAAAACCGCCGTGGTTATGTTCCTATTTTAATATGTAAAACTTGCGGCAATACACCGAAATGTATAAACTGCGATGTTAGCTTAACCTATCATAAAACATCTAACAAAATGCACTGCCATTATTGTGGCTACCAAGAAGATAATATTGTGAAATGCCTAGCCTGTGGCAGTACCCATATTGAACAAAAAGGTTATGGTACCGAGAAAATAGAAGACGATATAAAAGTACTTTTACCCAATTTTAATGTGGGTAGGATGGATTACGATACCACACGAAATAAAAATGGACATCAACATATTTTAAGCACTTTTGAAGAAGGAAAAATAGATATTTTAGTAGGTACACAAATGGTAGCCAAGGGTTTAGATTTTGGAAATGTTAGCACCATTGGTATTATAAATGCCGATGCTATGCTAAAGTTTCCAGATTTTAGAGCTTACGAACGCACTTTTCAAATGCTTGCTCAAGTTGCTGGGCGGGCAGGGCGAAGAGATAAACAAGGCAAAGTAATTATACAAGCTTACGATGTTAAAAACCGCATTATACAGCAGGTAGTTAATAATAATTATGATGGGATGTTTATTGACGAACTTGCCGAAAGAAAACAGTTTAATTACCCACCTTATACCCGAATTATACAAATAGATGTTAAACACAAAGATTTTTTAAAACTACAAACCATTGCCGAATATTTTGCCATTGAACTACGCAAAGTTTTAGGCGAAAAAGTTTTAGGTCCCCAAATACCTTTAGTTGGCCGCATACGTACTTATTATATACAAACTATTATGATAAAAGTAGATAGGCAAACTCAATCAATAGTTAAAGTAAAAGAATTGCTAAAACTTAAAATTGATGCTTTTTATGAAAATAAATTGAATAAAGGAAGTTTTTTAAGTGTTGATGTGGATCCGTATTAAATAGTTAGTGGGAAGTAGTGAGTAGAAAGTGATTTTAAATTCAAAATTTAAACATAAACAAAAATGAAAATGAAAAAACTTTTTTTAATAAGTGCGCTTTTATTTGTAAATAACTTATTTGCACAACAAGTAAAATTTCCGCTTACACCCGATGTTATTTATGGGCAATTATTTATTGATGTTCAATTACAAAAAACACTTACCGATGGTAAAACATTTGTTGATTGTACACCAAAGCGAGCTGTTGATAGCATATTAAACGATTATAAAATATTTAAAAATGATAATTTAGACCTTAAAAAGTTTGTTCTTCAAAATTTTAATTTACCCGATAATCCTACCATAAAAAATATAAAACTAGAGAATAATCCTGCAAAACATATTCGCAATTTATGGGCAGTTTTAAAAAGAAAAGCCGACGATAATCATTCCGTAAACCAATCATTGCTGCCCCTTCCCTATCCTTATATAGTACCCGGTGGAAGGTTTCGAGAAATATATTACTGGGATAGTTACTTTACTATGTTGGGCCTTAAAGAAAGTGGCGAAATAAAATTAATGGAAAATATGGTAAATAATTTTGCTTATTTAATAAAAACCTATGGGCATATACCTAACGGTAATCGTACCTATTATTTAAGTCGTAGCCAGCCCCCATTTTTTTGCTTAATGGTAAGTTTACTAGCAAGCGTAAAAGGGAATGGCGTTTATAAAACTTATTTGCCTGTTATGCTTAAAGAATACAATTATTGGATGCAAGGAAGTAAAAATTTACAACTAAATGAAGCCAACAAGTATGTAGTAAAAATGCCAAACGGAATTATATTAAATAGATATTGGGATACACAACAATCGCCCAGACCCGAAAGTTATAAAGAAGATTTTGAAACCGCCGAAGCTAATGCCTTAGAACTTGCAATGCGTATAAAAGTTGCATCGCCCGAAGCTTTACAAAAAATTTTAAATAATAATAAAGCGAATACCTACCGCAATTTGCGGGCTGGCGCTTGTAGTGGTTGGGATTACAGCAGCCGCTGGTTTACCAATAATTACAATATAAACACCATACAAACTACACTTATTATTCCCATAGATTTAAACTGTTTAATTTATGGCATGGAAAAAACTATAGCTAAGGCTTACTCGAAAGTGCATAAAACAAGTAAAGCAAATTTTTTTTTGGCTAAGGCCGATAATAGAAAACAGGCTATTTTAAAATATTGTTGGAATACCAAAAAAGGTAATTTTTACGATTACAACTTTGTTACAAAACAACAAACAGATAACATTACAGCAGCTAGTTTGTATCCGCTTTTTGTAAAATTGGCTACTACCAAACAGGCGAATTTAGTTGCCAAAGCAACCCGTAAATTATTGCTTAAACCAGGTGGATTAGCAACCACAACTTATAATACAGGCCAACAATGGGATGCACCAAATGGTTGGGCACCTTTGCAGTGGATTGCTGTAACTGGATTAAACAATTATAAACAAACCACTTTAGCTACCTTAATTGCTAAAAGGTGGCTTACATTAAATGATAAGGTGTATAAAAAAACGGGTAAAATGATGGAGAAATACAATGTTGAAGATATAACATTATTGGCTGGCGGTGGCGAGTATCCATCACAAGATGGTTTTGGATGGACTAATGGGGTTTACCTTGCCCTACATAAAATTTACAAATAAATTTATTTATGGTAGTTTAATGCAACAAAAGCATTTTTAATCTCTGCATTTATTGGTGGATTTAATTTTTTAATTTTTATTTTGATACTTCTTAAATTAGGGAATTTAGCCAGTGTATTATCTAAAATAGTTTGCGCTACGGTTTCTATTAAATCGCAACTTTTTTTAAACTCAATGGCCAAAATGTCATATAAATCTGCATAGTTTATGGTTTCTAATAAGTTCTCGGTTTCTACTTGTTTACTGGTTTTAAAAGCAACTTCAAAATCAACCAGAAATAAATTTCCCAGTATTTTTTCTTCGGGGAACACCCCAATTTTAGCCTTAAATTTTACCCCTTCTAAACCAACAGTTCGTATTATTTTGCTCATAAAAATTTTGTTTTTGTAAATATAGGAAGATATAAACGCTAAAGTTTCATTAAAGTGCACACATTAAAAATTAGAATAAAATTTATTTCTCCTAATAAATGAAATTAAAAAATATAAAAAGAAAAATAGAATTTACATTAAAATCCCAGCAATGGTAGCTGATAAATAAGAAGCCAATGTACCGCATATTAATGCCCGCATACCTAGTTTTGCTAAATCGGCTCGGCGACTGGGAGCCAACTCCCCTATTCCACCTACTTGTATTCCGATAGAGCTAAAATTTGCAAATCCGCACAAAGCGAAACTGGTAATTAACAATGTTTTAGGGTCTAAGGTTTCTTTTATTTGCGCTAAATCTAGATAAGCTACAAATTCGTTAATAACCATTTTTGTACCCATAAGTGAGCCAGCAACCTGTATATCTTTAGCTGGAATACCCATTGCGTACGCAAACACCGAAAATATTGTTCCCAATATTTGCTTTAAACTGAGTGTGTTAATATCGATATTTATAAACGATAAACTTAATCCAAATTGGCCCAGTGATGAGCCGATATAACCTAAAACATAATCTAACAGCGCAATAATAGCTATAAAACCAATTAGCATAGCTATAACATTAAGTCCAATTCTTAACCCGTCCGATGCGCCATGTGAAATAGCATCAACCAAGTTTGAATGTGTTTTTTTAATCTCGATAGATACTTTGCCCTTAGTTTCCGATTCTTCGGTTTCGGGATACACAATTTTTGAAATTACCAAAGCCCCAGGTGCGGCCATAATACTAGCAGCCAATAAATATTCGGCGGGCACACCTAACGATATATAAACTGCCATAACGCCACCAGCAATACAAGCCATACTGCCTACCATACTAGCTAATAGTTCGGAGTTTGTCATCCCTTTAATATAGGGTTTAATCATTATTTGAGCTTCAACTTGGCCTACAAAAGCACTTCCAACATTTGATACCGCCTCCGACCCACTAACACCCATAAGCTTATAAACTACCCAAGCAAAAACTTTTACTATACGTTGCATAATGCCAAAATAATAAGCCATACTTACCAAAACCGCTACAAATATAATGGTGGGAATAACTCTAAAAAAAAAGATAAAATTGTATTGCGAACCAAAAAGTTTATCTATTTGCCCGTTTTGGTTGGCCACAATACCAAACACAAACTCGGCACCCTTATCTGAAAAGGAAAGAATTTTTTTTACCATTGATGCCACAAAAGCAAATATGTCTTTCCCTAGCGAAGTTTTTAAAATAAATAATGCTAAGCAAATTTGTATAGCCAAACCCGAAAATACCAAGCGGTAATTAATGGCTTTTCTGTTATTCGACATTAAAAAAGCAATGCTAAAAATTAATGCTATACCTATTAATCCTGTAAATCTGCCCATTTGTGAAATATAAAAAAATTGAAACCTAAACGGCTATTTATGATGATTTTCGTTTGGTAATTTCGTCCCTTATTTTTGCTGCTTTTTCGTAAGCTTCTTCATTTAAAGCTTCTTGTAATTTTTTTTGTAAATCATCTAATGAGATTGATTTATAGTTATTGGTTAAGGTAGGAATTGCCTCGTTTACGGTTTCTAAATTATCAATAATTGCGAAATCGTTGCCTTCAATAACTATTCCTGCCGATGCTAATATAAACTCGTAGGTATAAATTGGGCACATAAATCTTACGGCTAGGGCAATAGCATCCGATGTGCGGGCATCTATTTCCATATTCTTTTTTCCATCGTTACATATTAGTTTGGCATAAAATATTCCATCTACCAAATTATAAATAATTACCTCATTTACAGATATATGGTAAGCATCGGCGAAAGCCTTAAACAAATCGTGAGTAAGCGGACGGCTAGGTGTCATTTTCTCAATCTCTATAGCGATTGCCTGTGCTTCAAACGCTCCTATAATAATAGGTAACCTTCGCCTGCCATTTAACTCACCCAATACCAAGGCATAAGCCCCAGTTTGGGTTTGGCTGTATGATAAGCCAACAATATCTAATTTTATTTTTTTCATTTATGATTTAATGGCTTTAACTTCGGCAATTAATTTAGGTACTATTTCGAATGCATCGCCTACTATACCGTAATCTGCTACTTTAAAAAACGGAGCATTGGCATCGCTATTTATTACTACAATTATTTTTGATGATGATACACCAGCTAAATGTTGTATTGCACCCGAAATACCAATTGCAATGTACAAATTTGGACTTACAGTTATACCAGTTTGGCCAACATGTTCTTCGTGTGGCCGCCAATGCGCATCCGAAACTGGTTTCGAACAAGCAACTGCCGCACCTAATAATTGTGCTAATTCTTCTATCATTCCCCAGTTTTCGGGTCCTTTTAATCCTCGGCCTGCCGATACCACAATTTCGGCATCGGGTAACGAAACCTTATCACTCGCTTTAACAATTTCTTTAATAATGGATGTAAAATCGTTTTCGCTTGCTTCGTAAGCAAAAGTTTCTAGTTCTGCCAGTCCGCCTGTTTCAACAACTTTATACGCATTAGGCATTAATGATACTACTTTTATTGGTGATGTTATTTCTACATAAGCAATTGCTTTACTAGAAAATACATTGTTTTTAACAACAAAATTACCCTCGCTAATATCGGGTAAACTTATTGCACCATCAACCAAGCCAGCTTGTAATTTTACGGCTATTCGTGGGGCTAATCCTTTGCCCGAAAACGAGTTAGAAAGTACCACAACTTTAATAGCTAAGGTTTTTACCGCTTGGGCGATAATAGCTGCATAGGCCTGATTTACAAACGATTTTAAGTTTTGATGGTTTACTGTAAGCACCTTATCAACACCATAATTACCTAAGCTTTTTAAATCATCATCGGCTACATTACCAATAGAAATTGCGGTTAAGCTAGTACCTAATTGTGTGGCAATGGCTTTTGCATAACTTACTACCTCAAAACCCGATTTTTTAAATTTGCCTTCACTATTTTCAATATATACTAATACACTCATTTTTTTAATATTTTAAAAAACTTTTGCCTCATTGTGCAAAATATCTATCAATTTATCTACCTCGCCAGCATCAATTAATTTTACCGATGTACGAGGAGGCGGAGTTTCAAATTTTATAATTTTGTTTAATGGTTTTACTTCAACTGCTTCTAGCACAACCAATGGTTTGGTACGGGCACTCATTATGCCACGCATATTGGGTAATTTCCATTCGGCAACTCCCTCGGCAGTACCAGCAACAAATGGAAATGGAATAGCTAAAACCTCTTTTCCACCTTCAATTTCACGCTCTAGTATTCCCATATTACCTTCAATATTTATTTTTTTGGTAATAGATACTGATGGTATATTTAATAGTTCGCCTAGCATTGCGGTAACTTTTGTGCCATTATAATCTATCGATTCTCGGCCAGTTAAAATAATATCAAAATTTTTATCTTTTGCAAAATCGGCAATTTGGCTTGCAACAAAATAGGCATCAATAGGTTGAGCATTTATTATAACTGCATCGTTAGCACCTATTGCAAGTGCTTTTCGCAGCGTAGGTTCGGTACTTGCATCGCCAACATGTATTACAGTTACAGTTCCAGCCAAGGGTTCGGCAAGTTCTATAGCCCGCGATAATGCTATTTCGTCGTAAGGATTTAAAATAAAGTGAACACCAGCAGTATTAAAATGCGAATTATTATCGGTAAAAGTTATTTTTGTGGTTGTATCGGGTACATTACTTATACAAACTAATATTTTCATAAAAAACAATTTTTGCAAATTTAACTTTTTAACCCAATTAAAAAATGCCTTTCGACCGATTACAAAAATTATTAGATTTTGCAGCCCAAGAACCTGATGATGCTTTTTTAAAATATGCTTTAGCAACCGAATATTTGAGACTCCAAAATACAGATAAAGCACTTGAATATTATCAAAATCTTACCAAAAACCACCCTGATTATGTGGGTACTTACTACCATTTAGGCAAGCTCTTAGAAAGCTTAAATCAAAAACCAACTGCATTATCGATTTACCAAGCAGGAATGGATGTAGCAAGAAAACAAAAAAATAACCACACACTTAACGAATTAATGGGAGTTTTTAATGCCTTAAAAGATGAGTTGGAAGATTAAATAATACCATGAAAATTTTGGTAAAGCAATGGAATATAATTTTATAAAAGCAACCGCAATTAATCAGGATGAGATATGGAATATATTACAACAAGGAATTATACGTAGAAAAAACGATGGTAGCAACCAATGGCAAGATGGCTACCCAAATATGGAAATTGTAAAGATTGACATTGAAAAAAGCGTTGGGTATGTTTTAACATTAGATGACAAAATAATTGGATACAGTGCAGTTATTATTAACGATGAACCAGCATACGAGAAAATTGAGGGAAAATGGTTACGAAATGGTAATTTTATAGTATTTCATCGTTTAGTAATCGCAGAAAATTATGTTGGCAGCGGATTATCAAAAAAAATTATTGAATTTATTGAAGAAATTGCTAAAAAAAGCAATATTTACAACATTAAAGTAGATACAAACTATGATAATTTAGCTATGTTGAAAATTTTAGAAAAAATGGATTATTTATATTGTGGCGAAGTATATTTTAGAGGGTATCCTAGAAAAGCTTTCCAAAAATTATTATAAACAGCTAGCTAATTTTTAGTATTAATTTTTTGAACTTTAAATTCTAAATTTACAATCGATATTGTACAACATACATGCGCTACAAAAAAATTATTTTTTTAAAAGATGTTTTAAGCTTTGTGCTTACATCTTTTGGTGGTCCGCAAGCCCATTTGGCAATTTTATTAAACGATTTTGTAAAAAAACGCCCTTATATTACCGAACAACAGCTAATGGAACTTAATGCTTTAGCGCAAATTTTGCCCGGACCAACATCAACCCAAACCCTAATTGGTATTGCATATAAAGTGGGAGGTTTACGCTTAGCTTTGCTTACATTTTTAATTTGGGTGTTACCTTCGGCTGCTGTAATGTGCTTTATAGCAATAAGTTATCACACATATAAAGTCAACGTAACTTTTAGCAATGTTTTAAATATTATACAACCTATTGCTTTAGGTATTGTAGCCTATGCCGCATTTAGTTTTGGCAAAAAAATATTAACTACGCAAACAACTTGGATTTTGGCAATAAGCGCTGTTGCAGCTAGTTTAATATTAAAAAATGCGTATGCTTTTCCAATTTTAATTTTGTTGGGTGGCATAGTATCTTCGGCTATGGAAACCGAACCTAATGAGGATGCCATTAGGGTAAAATTATTTTCGAATATTAACCCTAAAAAGGTAATCTATTTTATCGGCATACTTTTGTTTTTTGCAGCTTTAGGTGCTTTGGTAAATCGTACTTCGTTTTACAGTTTACCCATTAGGTTGTTCGAGAATTTTTACCGGAACGGTATATTAATCTTTGGTGGTGGCCAAGTATTGGTACCATTAATGTTTACCGAATTTGTAGAAATGAAACACTACCTCACTGATACCGAGTTTTTATCGGGCTTTGCCTTACAACAAGCAATCCCAGGACCAACATTTTCATTTACTTCTTACCTAGGCGCCATGGCATTAGCAAATAACGGTTATGGGTTTTGGGGGCAAATTATGGGAAGCTTAATTGCTGTTGTGGGCATAAATTTGCCTGGCTTAATTCTCATACTTTTTATTGTTCCCTTTTGGGATGATTTAAAAAAAATTTCACGCATAAAAAAATCATTAATTGGTATAAATGCGGTTGCAGTAGGTTTTATGATTTCGGCATTTTTACTTTTGTTACAACCTACACCATTAAGTTTACTAAATGTAATGTTGATTGTAACCACTTTTTTAATATTAAATTTTACAAAAGTAAAAACGCCATTTATTATTTTAGGTGGGATAATTTTAAGCTTGTTAATTACCTAATTTAATGAACTACGAAAAATATAAATGTAAGTTACTTCATAATAGGCTTTTTTCGTTCGCCGATATTGATAAGCTTATTAATGAAACAAGAATTAAAAAATGGCAAACTCTAGGAAAATCGTATTTAGGCAAACCCATACGTATGCTCACTTTAGGCACTGGGCCTGTAAAAATAATGGTTTGGAGCCAAATGCATGGGGACGAATCTACAGCTACTGCCGTAATTTTTGATTTAATTAATTTCTTAAAAGCTGAGGCTGATGAAAATAAAAACCTACGTAATTCTATTTTAAGCAATTGCAGCCTTTACTTTATACCACTTATAAATCCAGATGGTTTAATAAAATTTACCCGCAACAATGCCCAAAATATCGATATTAACCGCGATTTTATTGCGCAACAATCGCCCGAAGGCAAAATATTAAAAAAAATAAGAGACGATATAAAACCCGATTTTTGCTTTAACATGCATGACCAAAGTACATTATATTGCACTAAAAATAAGCAAGCGGTAGCCATGGCTTTTTTGGCACCATCTTACGATGCTACTTTGCAGTTAAACTGGGTGCGTGAACAGGCTATAAAAGTTATTATTTGTATGGTTGATGAATTGCAAAAACATATTCCACTGCAAATTGCTCGTTTCAACGATTCATTTGAACCTAGGGCTTTCGGCGATAATTTTCAAAAGGCTGGCTCCTCAACTATATTAATAGAAAGTGGCGGACGGAAAGATGATGATGAAAAACAACTAATTAGAAAGTTTAACTTTATTGCCTTAATAAAAGCATTTGAAGTTATAGCCAACAATTCGTACCAAAATAAAAAGCTGGCTAGTTATTCGAATATACCCGAAAACGAAAAAAATATTTTTCATATTTTATTTAAAAATGTTTTAATTAAATCAAAAAAAGGAAATTATAGGCTTGATGTAGGCGTAAATTATACCGAAAAACTTAACGTAAATACCCGTACATTATCAAAACTTTGGCATGTAGAAGAAGTAGGCGATTTAAGCATTTACACTGCCTACCAAGTTATTGAAGCTAGCGAATATTACATAAATAAACCTATAAAACTATCTCAATTAGCTAGTTTGAAATTATTTAATAGCGATAATGAGTTATCGTATAGTTGGCAAAAAGGAAAATTAATATAGTTTTATTAGGATTAAAAAATGTAAGAATATTACACTAAGAAAAATATATAATGGATAAAAATTATTACAAAGAATATTTTCGGTTAGAGCGAAATCATTGGTGGTTTAAAGTAAGGGGTAAAATTATTCTTTTATTAATAGATAAAAGTTTTGAAACTTCGCACCCAAAAACATTAAAAGTTTTAAATATTGGTGCTGCAACTGGTAAAACTAGCGAAATTTTAGCTAAATATGGCGATGTAACCTCCCTCGAATTTGATTTAGACTGTTGTATTTTTGCTAAAAATGAATTGGGTTTAGATATAATAAATGGTTCTATTTTAGAATTACCATTCGTTGATGATAGTTTTGATTTGGTATGTGCTTTTGATGTGATTGAACATGTAGAAAACGATTTACAAGCAATTGCTGAAATGAAACGTGTGTGTAAAAAGGGAGGAATGTTAACTGTTACGGTTCCTGCATTCATGAGTTTATGGAGCCATCATGATGTTGTAAATCAGCATTATAGAAGATATACACAAACTAACCTTGTAAAAATATTTACCGCCAACGAACTAAAAATTAGTAAATCAACCTATTATAACACGCTATTATTTTTACCCATATTTATGTTTAGGATGTTATCTAATTTAGTTCCCAAAAGGTGGATAAGAAATGGTGCTGGTTCTGATGCTACTATTACAGCCGAAAAAGGATTTTTTAACACGCTTATGGAAAAAATTTTTAGTTTAGAACTATATTTATTAAAATTTTTAAATTTTCCTTTCGGTGTATCAATATATTTATCATCTAAAAAATAATTTTAAATAACCTTAATAATGTACAAAAAAATTAATTTTTTTATTACGGATAAATTATTTAGCAAGTTTAAATACATAACCATTTTATGGATTGTAGTATGTTTTTTGGCAATCATTAAAACCTTAGCTTCACAATCGTTTAATAATTATTTGATTTTTAAATTTACTTTTTACAGTTTAATAAATCAATTAAATTTTTTTTTACCGCAACCCGAAAATTTTTCTCATTACAATTTATACGGGCCAATTTTTAGTTTATTAATTGCACCATTTGCTGTATTACCAAATTGGTTAGGATTATCACTTTGGATACTTTTTAATTCATGGATAGTATATTGGGCAATAAAAAAACTGCCCTTAAGTATAAAAGCACAAATAGGTATTTTATTAATTGTGTTGCATGAAAATCTTACATCAATACTCAGTTGCCAGTTTAACCCATCTATGGCAGCTATTGTACTTTTAAGTTTCGTATTTATAAATAACAAAAAAGATTTTTGGGCCGCTTTTTTAATTGCTTTAGGAACTATGATAAAATTATATGGGATAGTGGGTTTAGCTTTTTTCTTTTTTTCTGAAAATAAAAAACAATTTATTTTTAGTCTATTATTTTGGTTGGTAATTATGTTTGTACTTCCGATGTTTTTTTCATCACCAAAATTTATACTTCAATCGTATATAGATTGGTATGTTGCAGTTACTGAAAAAAATCAACTAAATACCAGTTTTACTTCTGCCCAAGATATTAGCTTAATGGGAATAATAAGGCGTACCACCAATAATCATCAAATGGCTAATTGGCCTTATCTTTTAATGGGATTAACGCTTTTTGCAAGTACCTATTTACGCATAAAACAATATAAAAGCATGGCTTTCAGATTGTTATTATTAGCCAATGTTTTAATATTTACGGTAATTTTTAGTACCAGTGCCGAGTCGCCTACCTACATTATCGCCTTTGTAGGTGTTGCCATTTGGTTTATCATACAGCCTAGGCCGTATAAATGGCACACACTTTCACTTTTTATTTTTGCTTTATTATTAACAAGTTTTTCGCCGTCAGATATTTTTCCAAAATTTATTCGGGATAATTACATAGTGCCCTATAGTTTAAAAGCCTTGCCTTGTGTTTTAATTTGGTTTAGAATAATTTATGAAATGCTTACAAAAGATTTTAATAATTACACAGTTTTAAAAATTCAGAATCAATAAATTAATAATTCTCACAAAAAACAATACGCTTATAAAACCTCATGACAAAAAAAGTATCTATCGTAATACCTGTTTATAACGAAGCGCAAAATATAGATTATATAGTGAAAGAGGTATTGGCGGTTACCGAAAATCTAAATTATATTTTTGAAATTATTTTTATTGATGATGGTAGTAACGATGGGACACTAGAAAAAATACAAATTATAAGCAATAAGTTTTCCCAAATATTATATCTCCAACTTTCCCGAAATTTTGGACATCAAAATGCTTTAAAAGCTGGATATGATAGTGCCACAGGCGATTGTATAATAAGTATGGATGGCGACATGCAACATCCGCCAGCAATAATAAGTTTAATGTTACAACAATGGGAAAACGGTTACGATATTGTTACCACACAAAGAAAGTATCCCAAAAATGCTGGATTTATTAAAAAAACTAGTTCCGATATTTTTTATAAATTATTAAATAGCCTATCTGATACCCGTATTGAAAAAGGATCTTCCGATTTCAGATTAATTGATAAATCTGTGGCTAAAACCCTTACCAATTTAACCGAAAACGGTATTTTTATGCGTGGACTTATCAATTGGTTAGGTTTTAAAAGTACCTCTATAGCATTTAACGCCAACGAACGGCATGCGGGTATAAGTAAGTATCCATTTAAAAAAATGTTAAAATTTGCTATTGAAGGTATTACAGCATTTAGTATCAAACCTTTATATATGGCCGTTTATTTGGGTTTTGCTTTTTCCACACTTTCTATTTTATATGTTCCTGTAGTTATTTACGAACATTATCAAGGAAATAACGTAGCAGGCTGGTCGACAGTTGTGGTTGCAATTGTTTTTTTTGGTGGCTTGCAACTTATTATTTTAGGTATTATTGGTATTTACATTGGCAAATTATTTATACAATCAAAACAGCGGCCTAATTATATTGTGCGTACAACAAACATAAAATAATGGGTAAAATTTTATTAAGTTTTGATATTGAAGAGTTTGATATGCCTTACGAATATGGCAAGCAAATACCATTTGCCCAGCAATTATCTATATCTGTTTTAGGAACCAAACGTATTTTATCGCTCTTACATCATCATCAAATTAAAGCTACTTTTTATTGTACCGCTAATTTTGCCATCCATCAACCCGAAATTATAAAAGAAATTGTTGGCAATGGACATGAACTTGCTTCGCATGGCTATTATCATTCTAATTTTAAACCCGAGCATTTATTACAAAGCAAATTAAAACTAGAAGAAATTAGTGGTCAAAAAATTACTGGTTACCGTATGGCTCGCATGGCTCCTTTTGATGAAACAGAACTACAAAAAGCAGGTTACTTTTACAATTCGTCTTTAAATCCCACGTATTTACCTGGTCGATACAATAATTTTGATAAACCTCGCACCATATTTACTCAAAATGGTGTTATACAATTACCTGCTTCGGTAAGTCCATGGTTTAGGTTTCCACTTTTTTGGCTTACTTTTCATAACCTTCCACAATTTTTAATTCATTTTTTTTGCCTTTGGGCGATAAAAACCGACGGCTACCTAAGCACCTATTTCCATCCTTGGGAATTTACCGATTTAACCAACCCCGAATTGGGAATGCCCAAATACGTTATAAAAAATTCGGGCGATAAATTTGTTAAAATTTTAGATGTTTTCATCTTAAAAATGAAAGCTAACAAACACCAATTTATGAGAAGCGATGAATTTTTGAAAATTTACAAATAATTTAATGATGGATATTTACGGTACTTTTTTGAAAGATTTTTATGCAGGTAACTTAAAAACAGAGGTGTTACTTCATAATAATTACGGCGATGCCGAAGAGTTACCTGTGGATGCTTTTTTTAGGAATTTGGATGAAATGCCTGATATTGAATTATATGCACTAAGTTTATGTAAAGGAAAAATATTAGATATAGGTGCAGGTACGGGTACGCATAGTTTGGTTTTACAGCAAAAAGGATTCGATGTTACAGCCATCGAAATATCTGGAGGCGCATGCCAAGTAATGGCATTAAGAGGTGTAAAGAATATTGTAAATAAAGATGTTCTGGTTTACACTGCTCAAAAATTCGATACCCTTTTGCTAATGATGAATGGCATAGGTTTTTGTGGCTATGTTGATTATTTAAAAACTTTTTTACTAAATGCCAAAACCCTTTTAAATACAGGTGGTCAAATTATTTTCGATTCCTCAGATGTTTCTTATTTGTATGAAAATGAAACACCCGACTCAGATACTTATTATGGCGAAATAGATTATCAATACGAATATAATGGACAAAAAGGGGATTGGTTTTCGTGGTTATATATTCACCAATCATATATGCACCAAATAGCTTTAGAAACAGGCTGGCAACTACGAATTATTTATGTAGATGAAGATGATCAATACTTAGGTGTTTTAACTTTGATGAAGTAAGTTAAGGTATTACAATAAGAACAATAAATAGCTGTAAAATTTTTTATTCATTTTAAAATCGCTTACATTATAGATAATAATTATGAACTACAAAAAAAACCTTCCACTTTAAGTGAAAGGTTTTTTGGGCGGACGATGGGGCTCGAACCCACGACCCCCGGCACCACAAACCAGTGCTCTAACCAGCTGAGCTACGACCGCCATTTGTTACAGGGAGTGCAAAAGTAATTTTTTATCCCAATATTCCAAAATTTTATTGATGTTGTTATGGTAATAAATTGAAAAATTGGTTTTAAAAAAATGTACTTACGCTAAAATATAATTTTTATTTTTACGCCTATGATAGAAATTTATACCGACGGTGCATCAAGCGGTAATCCAGGACCAGGTGGCTTCGGCGTTGTTTTAAAATCGGGTACGCATTACAAAGAAATTGCAGAAGGATATAGAATGACTACCAATAACCGCATGGAGTTAATGGCTGTTTGCAAAGGTTTAGAAGCCATAAAAACACCTAAACAAGATATTATGGTTTTTTCGGACTCAAAATATGTGATAGATTCGGTGGAAAAAAAATGGGTATTTGGTTGGGTTAAAAAAGGTTTTGAAGGTAAAAAAAATAAAGATTTATGGTTAAGATTTTTAACAGTATATAAAACCCAAAACGTTAAATTTACTTGGGTTAAAGGACATAATGGCCATGTTGAAAACGAAAGATGTGACGAGCTGGCCGTTGCTGCTGGTAAAATAAAACCTTTAAAAGTAGATGTAGTTTTCGAAAGCGAAAGAAATAAAACTAGTTTACTTTAATTAAATTATTTATCTTTTAATTCTATCAGTTCTAGGTTTTCAATCCTATCTTCATTAATATTAAAGCGTACCAATGTGCGCACTTTATGCCAGCCATATTTACCAGCCGCACCGGGGTTTATGTGTAAGCAATTTATTTTTTTATCGTAAATAATTTTAACAATATGCGAGTGCCCACAAATAAATAATTTAGGTGGGTTGGTGTAAATTTCGGTTTTAACTTGAGGTGAATACCTATTTGGGTAACCGCCAATATGTGTAATCCATACATCTACCTGCTCGCAATTAAAACGTAAATTTTCGAGGTAAGTAGTACGCACATCGGCACCATCTATATTTCCATAAACACCTTTTAATGGTTTAAAAGCATTTAATTCATCAGCAATAGCTAAACTCCCGAAATCGCCGGCATGCCACACTTCATCGCATTTATCAAAATATGTAAATACCTTTGGGTCTAAATAACTGTGTGTATCGGATAGTAAACCTATTTTTATCATTTAAAATAGTATAAAAAAATCTTTTAAAGCATTTTTATATTCAACCGAATGTACGCCTTGTTGGGCATATATGGTAAAAAAAATCTCCCGATAAGGAAAATTAATTTTACCAAATCTTAATATGCTGCGTATAGGTTTTGAATTTTCGAACGAACTGATATTAATTTTTTTATACAAAAAAAGTTGATTTTTTTGGGCAATCCCGATAATAAATTTTTCTATTTCGGTAGGTATAATAATTTCAATTAAACCTAATGGATTTAAATTTTCGGAGGATAATTTAATTAAATCCTCAAAAAAAATTTCGTCGGTATGTCTGGCTAAATTTTTTTTCTCTTGGTTTGATTTTAAAGCATTTATAAAAAATGGAGGATTCGAAACTATAAGATCAAATTTTTTACAAACATTGTTTTTAAAATATTCTTTAAAACAAGTTGGATGTACTTTTAAGCGATGGGCAAATACTGAATTTTCAAAATTTAAAGCACATGTTTTTGCCGCTTCGGCATCTATTTCAATAGCATCTACATGAGTATTATTATTCCTTTGGGCTAACATCAAGGCAATTACACCAGTGCCAGTACCAATATCTAATATATTTTTTGTGTTTTCAACTCCTGCCAAAGCAGCCAATAAAACCCCATCGGTATTTATTTTCATGGGGCAGTTTTGTTGGCTTACGCTAAATTGTTTAAACTGGAACAAGAGGGGGATTTATGATATATGATATGCAAATTTACAAAATACTGATAATCAAGAAAAATTTAAAATTTTTTAAACATAAACATTCAGTTTTTTTGAGATTTTATTTAACTAATTCAGGAATTGAAATATAATATAACTCAAAATCATAACAAAAAAAGCGATAAGTAAACCTCATCGCTTTTTTAATAATAAAATCTATTTAACTATGCGTCAATTTTTGCGTACTTGGCGTTTTTCTCAATAAACTCTCGGCGTGGGGCAACTTCATCGCCCATTAATACCGAAAATATATGGTCGCACTCGGCAGCATTATCAATACTTACTTGTTTTAAAGTTCGAGTTTCGGGGTTTAATGTTGTTTCCCATAATTGCTCTGCATTCATCTCACCTAAACCTTTATAACGTTGTATATGTACACTATCTTCTTTACCAGCACCTTTTAAGCGTTGTACGGCAATATCTCTCTGTTGGTCGTTCCAGCAATATTCAAAATCTTTGCCTTTTTTAACTTGATACAATGGAGGAGCGGCTATGTAAATATTCCCAAACTCTATCAGCTGTCTCATATACCTAAAAAAGAAAGTTAATATTAGCGTAGTAATGTGCGAACCATCAATATCCGCATCCGTCATGATTATTATTTTATGATAGCGTAATTTTGCTGTATTTAAAGCTTTGTCATCTTCGGCAGTGCCAATACTTACGCCCAATGCGGTAAAAATGTTTTTTATCTCATCGTTTTCGTAAATTTTATGTTCCATGGCTTTTTCCACATTCAATATTTTTCCCTTTAGGGGGAGAATTGCTTGAAAATCGCGGTTACGACCCTGCTTTGCTGTACCACCAGCCGAATCTCCCTCTACCAAATACAATTCGCAAACCATTGGGTCTTTATTAGCACAATCGGCCAGTTTACCAGGTAAACCCGAGCCGCCCATTACGTTTTTACGCTGCACCATTTCCCTTGCCTTACGGGCTGCTGCCCTAGCTTGTGCAGCTATAATTACTTTGTTTACAATTAGTTTCGCTTCACGCGGATTTTCTTCTAAAAAATTCCCTAAAGCTTCGCCTACCGCTATATCAACCGCACCAGTAACTTCGTTATTTCCCAATTTGGTTTTGGTTTGACCTTCAAACTGTGGCTCTTGTACTTTTACAGATATTACAGCAGTTAAACCTTCTCTAAAATCGTCGCCCGTAATTTCAATCTTTATATTTTTTAATAATCCCGATTTATCGGCATACGATTTTAAAGTACGGGTTAATCCCCTACGGAAACCCGCAATGTGCGTACCACCCTCAATAGTGTTTATATTGTTTACATACGAGTGTACGTTTTCGCTGTACGAGTTATTGTAAGTAAAAGCAAGCTCAACTGGGATGCCGTTTTTTTCGCCTTCAATATAAATAGCTTCAGGAATTAATGAAGTTCGGGTTTCATCTAAATATTTTACAAACTCGCGTAAACCACCTTCGCTGTAAAAATGTTCGTGTCTAAAAGCACCATCATCGTCGGTTTCACGCTCATCAACTAAATCTAAATGTATGCCTTTGTTTAGGTAAGCAAGCTCACGCAAACGGCCAGCAATGGTGGCAAATATATATTCGGTAGTTTGGGTAAAAATGCTATCGTCGGGTATAAAGGTTACAATAGTGCCTGTAACATCGGTAACACCTACTTCTTTAACATCAAACTGCGGTTTACCACAAGAGTATTCTTGCACAAAAATTTTGCCTTCGCGGTGAATTTCGGCTTTTAAAAATATCGAAAGTGCATTTACGCAACTTACACCCACTCCGTGTAAACCGCCCGATACTTTGTAAGTATCTTTATCAAACTTACCACCTGCGTGTAAAACCGTCATTACAACTTCTAATGCCGACCGTTTTTCTTTAGTATGCATTGCCGTAGGTATGCCACGTCCGTTATCTTTTACAGTAATAGAATTATTGGGATGTATGGTAACAAAAATATCGCTACAATAGCCAGCTAAAGCCTCATCAATTGAGTTATCAACAACTTCGTAAACCAGATGGTGTAAACCTTTTACGCCAGTATCGCCAATGTACATTGCGGGGCGTTTACGTACCGCTTCTAAACCTTCTAAAACCTGAATATTATCTGCCGAATAATTCGACCTGTCTTCTATTTCTTCGCTCATTATTTTTTTTGTGAATAGATGTAAAAATAGGATTTTTAAAGCGAATACCGAAATGAAAAATCTAAATTGCAACAAAATGAATTTAGAAATTATTTACCAAGATATTCACCTTATTGCTATTAATAAACCACATAATTTGTTGGTTCATCAAACAGCAATAGCCCGCGATGCTACCGAATTTGCGTTACAAATTTTGCGAGACCAAATTGGTAAATGGGTATCGCCCGTACATAGATTAGATAGAAAAACAGCGGGTGTTTTACTATTTGCCCTTGATAAGGAAACTGAAAAGTTAATGAACCAACAATTTACTGATGGTTTAATACATAAAAAATATTTAGCTATAGTTAGAGGCTTTACACCTATTGAACAAGCAATCGATTATCCTTTACGCAAAGAAAACGGTACCCTGCAAAATGCCTATACAAGTTTCAAAACTTTAGCCCATACCGAAATTGATTTAGCCTTCGGCAATAACTTAACTTCTCGGTATTCATTTGTAGAAGCTACACCAACTACTGGGCGAATGCATCAATTGCGCAAACATTTTGCACACATTAACCATCCCATTATAGGCGATAGGCCACATGGCTGCAACAAGCAAAATAAACTTTTTAAAACTAAATGGAAAATGGATACCATGATGCTTCATGCTACAGAAGTAGCTTTTAATCATCCTATAACACAACAAAAATTGGTACTTAAAGCAACATTAAGCGATGAATTTAAAAGGGTATTAGATTTATTAGAATTTGATAAAAATAATGTAACGTTACATAAATATTTTTGGTAAAAAACAAAGTGAAATATGTACTGTTGTAATTTTCAAATGAAATATTCTGTTATAATTTTAGGGTGCATAATTTGTTTGGTATCAGCTTGCACCAAGAAAAAAGAATCACAACCAGAACCACAAACAGCGATTACTTTAAACGATGTTACTTATGGTAATGCGACTAATTTTATTGGAAATACGCAACCACTTTTGATGGATATTTATAAACCCATTGGTAATGAAAATACAAAACCTTTAATTTTATTTATACACGGTGGGGCTTTTTTATTTGGAAATAAAAATGAGGCTATCGATTTATGTAAATTTTATGTCCAAAAAGAATTTGTAGCTGTAAGTATAAATTACAGATTAGGTTGGAAATTTGGTACTAATAATTGCGATGGTGATATGTCGAGTTTAAAAAAGGCAGCGTATAGAGGTTTGCAAGATACGCATGCGGCATTGCGGTATCTTGTAGCGAATGCAAAAACTTATAACATAGACACCAGTAAAATATTTATAGGCGGAGCAAGTGCAGGTGGTGTTTTGGCGTTACAAACTGCTTATTTGGATAAAAAAGATATTATAGCAAACTTTCCAAATTTTGATAAAGAATTTGGTAAAGTTTATACGTCGGGTAATAATTTAACAACCACTTTCTCAATAAAGGGTGTTGTAAATATATGGGGTGGTATATTTGATTTGGGTATAATATCGGAAAATGAAAAAATACCCATAATTAGTTTTCATGGCACTAATGATACTGTAGTACCTTACGATAATGGTACTTATGCTGGTTGTGCTAACTATTTACCAATTTTTGGGTCTAAAGCAATTTACGATTTATTACAAAACCGAAATGTATCGAGTGTATTGCATAGCCAAATTGGTGGTGGGCATGGCGTGTATAATGCTTCTTATATAGCTAACAATGGTTACTGTTTTATAAAAAATATACTAGCCAATAATAAAGTTAGCGGTGCATATAATAATTTAATATCTAGATGTGAGTAAGGAGTTCACAAATGTAACCCTCTTAATAAATCGGCTATTGGCATACGTTTTTTTCCTTCTAGCTGCACATCTTTCACCAAAATATATCCATCATTAGTTGCAAACTTTAAATAAGTTTTACCATCAGTTATAAAATCGCCAGCTAAAATAGTTGGTTTACTATTTTCTTTTTCGGCAGCAAAAACCTTTAATATTTTATTGTTTAAATGTGTAAAAGATGTGGGAAAAGGACTTAATCCTCGTATTTGGTTATACGCGTTTATATTACTGGTATGCCAATTTATTAAACAATTTTCTTTAAATAATTTGGGTGCATATTTTAAAATTTGGTGGTTTATATTGTTTTGAGAAATTTCTTTATACTCACCTGTTTCGATAGCTTTTACGGTTTTAACAACCAGTTTTGCACCAATCTCCATCAAAATATCATGTAATTGGCCTGCATTCATATTATCGGCAATAGCCACCTTATCTGTATAAAGAATATCTCCGGTATCAATTTCTTGCTGTAAAAAAAAGGTTGTTACACCACTTTGTTTTTCGCCATTAATAATTGCCCAATTAATAGGTGCTGCACCGCGATATTGTGGTAATAATGACCCATGAAGGTTAATAGTTCCCTTTGGAGGCATACTCCAAACTACTTGTGGTAACATTCTAAAAGCTACCACAACTTGCACATCGGCATTAAGTTGTTTTAATTGGGATAAAAATTCCGGATTTTTTAGCTTTTCGGGCTGCAAAACTTTTAAATTATTTTCGGTTGCAAATTTTTTAACAGCCGATTCGGATAATTTTTGCCCTCTACCAGCTGGCTTATCAGGAGCAGTTATTACAGCTATAACATTATAATTAGCACTTAATAAAGCTTTTAATGATGCAACGGCAAAATCGGGCGTACCCATAAAAATAATTTTCATATAGGTTTTTAATTAAGGATACAATAAATATTTTTTACGCATAGTTTTGTATTGCTTTAAATTATTTGCCCAGCTAGCTCTAATTTCGCTTTCGGTTTTACCATTTTTAATTTGAGCCATTAGTGTTGCGTTACCTGCCAGTTTATTAAAAAATGGATTGAAAAAATTTTCTTTATCAGGATATTGTTTATAAATATTTAATATTAAAGCTAAATCAATTTGGTTTCGGTTTCTAATTTTTGCTTCATCAGATTTTCTAAAATCTATACCATAGCAAACTTGGTTTTCTAAGGGTGGTTTTTTACTCATACCCTCAATACTTACAGGCGTAAAATTAAAATTATAGTTGTCCTTTAACATTGGATGCCCAATAACCTGAAATGGAAATAATGTACCACGGCCCATACTTATACTGGTTCCTTCGAACAAACATAAACTTGGGTACAAATAAATAGCTAGATTATTGGGCAAATTAGGGCTAGGTTTTACAGGCAAAACATAAGGTTTCCAATGGTTATAGTTTGCATTTTTAATAATATCCAATTTACATTGAACGCCATTTTTTAGCCACTTTTCACCATTTACCATTTTTGCAAATTCGCCCATAGTAAGCCCATGTGCAATAGGAATAGGATTAAGCCCTACCCCACTTTTAAAAGCGTTTTCTAAAATTGGACCATCAATAAAGTTTCCAATTGGGTTTGGCCTGTCTAATATTAAAATGGGCACATTGGCATCAGCGCAAGCTTGCATAACTTTATATAAGGTAATAGAAAAAGTGTAAAACCTTGCCCCAACATCCTGAATATCATATACTAATATATCTATATTTTTAAGGTCACTACTGTTAGGAGCTTCTTTGGCACCATACAATGATATTACGGGTATCCCTGTTTTTTTATCTATATAACTACCTACCTTTTCACCTGCATCGGCTGTACCTCTAAAACCATGTTCGGGTCCAAAAATAGTTTTAATTGCTATTCCACGTTTTTTTAGCGTGTCAACCAAAGCTACCCCATTAATTTCGGCAGTTTGATTTACCAATAATGCTATTTTTTTATTGGTAAGTTTAAAAATATATTTTTCGGTTTGGCTAGCTCCAGTAATAATTTCTTGATTTTTGGTAACTACAACATTAGTAGGAATGCTTTTTTTAGTTTTATCTTGCGAAATACAAGACGCATATACCAAGATAAACAACCCTATAATCAATATTTTTTTATACATGAGAAATTTTTTTAGTTGTTTAGGTATAATTAATTTTAAATGATTGCATATTTGTAATTCTACAAAATAAACAAAACAAATTGAATTTAGCTTTATTTATAGCCAACCGAATATCAATAAACTCGCAACGTACGTTTTCAAAACTCATTGTACGTATTGCTGTGGTAGGTATTATGTTAGGTATTACGGTTATGATACTTTCTATAGCCATTATTAAAGGTTTTAAAGCCGAAATAGAAGGGAAAATAAGGGGTTTTAATGGCGATATAGGGCTATTAAAATACGATTTGAATTCGTCGGCCGAAAATTCGCCTTTTACCCTAAATAGTGCAACGTTAAATGTTTTAAAAAAACAGCCGAATGTTAAACATATTGCACCGTTTGGCAACAAACCAGGTATTATAAAAACCAAATCGGAGGTTGAGGGAATGGTTTTTAAAGGTATTGATGGGAGTTATAATATGCAATACCTATCCTCAATTTTATTAAAAGGAAGAGCCATAAATTTTAAAAATCAGGCAACAGCCGAAAAAGAAATTTTGGTATCTCAACTATTGGCCAAAAAACTCAATCTTACTATTGGTGATGATTTTTTAATGTACTTTATGCAAGAAACTCTGCGTAAGCGAAAATTTAAAATAGTTGGTATTTACAACACCGATATTGAAGAGGTGGATAAAACTTATATTTTGGGAAGTATTGATGTTGTGAAAAAAATAAATAAATGGAGTGAAAATGAAGTTGGCGGTTACGAAATACGGGTAAATGATTTTAATAATTTAGCTACAATTGCTTTGGACATAAGTAACGAATTGCCGCCAGAAATAAAAATTTTGACCATTAAAGAATTATATCCAGCCATATTTGAATGGTTATCTTTATTAGATGTGAACACACGAGTTATTATAATTTTAATGTTGATTGTGGCTACTATTAATATGATTTCGGCTTTGTTAATTATGATACTAGAGCGAACCAATATGATAGGTTTATTAAAAGCTTTAGGGCAAACCAATTGGGGATTGCGTAAAATATTTTTATACAATGCCTTGTATTTAATTGGAATTGGAATTTTGTTAGGCAATATTGTAGGACTTGGTTTGGCATTTACCCAACAATACACTCATTTTTTAGCATTAGACCCAGCTACTTATTATATGCGTTTTGTACCTATCGAAATTAATTGGTTAGATATTTTACTTATTAATAGCGGCACTATCGTTATATGTTTGTTAGTTTTAATAGTTCCTAGTATGTTAGTTAGTAATATTTCGCCTGTAAAGGCTATAGCTTTTAAATAATTCTATAAAAGGAAGTTGAGTTTTATAAAGGATACTTTGTTTAAAAAACCATGTTGTATTTTTCTTAGCAAAACCTACTGATTTATCCAGTGTTTAGGTTCGATCAATAAGTTTTAAATTACTTTTTATCTTACAATCCTTAACCTTGAAAGAAATAAATTTAGTGTAAATTGAGATTATTTCACTCCTATAATTTTTACGACTATTTTAAAAATAACCAAAGCTATAAACCCTACCAATAAACCTACAATAAATTCGGTCAAAATTGAAGGTAACCCTTTAAACAAGTCATGTAAAAAATGTAGGTTGTGTACAAATATTCCCCCTGCAACCAAAATCATGGCAATAGTACCTAATACGCCTAACATACGTACTAAAACGGGTAAAGTTTTTACTAATCCTGTTCCTACAATTTTCGAAAAACCCGCTTTCCCGTTGCTCGACTTTATTAATTTAAAACCTAAATCATCCATTCGTACCAATAAAGCTACCAAACCGTAAACGCCTATTGTTGCTAACATTGCAACTACAGAAACTACCATAATTTGAATTTTAAGCGTTTCATTAACTACTGTACCCAATGCTATAATTACAATTTCTATAGATAATATAAAATCTACTATGATGGCGGCTTTTACCTTTTTACCCTCATGTATTAAAATTTCGGCTTCTGTCATCTCAAGTAACTCAACCTCACCTTTCGTTGCGTTTTTGTGAAAAAAGTATTCGTATATTTTTTCAACACCTTCGTACGCTAAATAAACTCCCCCAATTAAAAGAATAGGAATAATGGTAAAAGGAAGAAATGCACTTAAAAGAAAAGCTATTGGTAAAATAATTAATTTACTTAAAAAAGACCCTTTTGCAATTTTCCATAAAACAGGTAATTCTCTATCTGAAATAAATCCAGAAGCTTTTTCGGCGTTTACTGCTAAATCATCTGCAAGAATACCAGCGGTTTTTTTTGTTGCAATTTTACTCATTGCAGCTACATCATCCATAAGAGCTGCAACATCATCTAATAAAGCGAAAAATCCTGAGGGCATATATTGAGTGATTGTGTATGTTTTATTTTTACTGATTATAAATTTTTAACTAGCTATTCGACCTATTAAAATCGTAGGCCGAAATTAGAAATAAATATGAATTTATGATTATTAACTTTGTAAATCACATAGTCATGATTACTGTAATCACGCACAATTTATTGAAGCACATCAACCCATTGTCACGAAAAAAAATCTATCATACTTTTTTTGCTTCGTTCCAAAATACATCCATTTCGGCTAGGCTCATATCTTGTAATAGTTTACCATTCTCGCTAGCCTTTGATTCGAGATATTGAAACCGCTTAATAAATTTTCTATTGGTTTTTTCCAAAGCATCTTCAGGATTTATATCAATAAACCTAGCATAGTTAATTAATGAAAATAGTAAATCGCCAAATTCGGCTTCGGCTTTTTCTTTATCAACCGCTTGATTGGCAACGGTATTAAATTCGGCTTTAAATTCGGCTAATTCTTCTTCTACCTTTAACCACACATCTTCTTTTTTATCCCAATCAAAACCTACACCGCGGGCTTTTTCTTGAATACGTGATGCTTTTATTAAAGCTGGTAACGATTTGGGTACACCCGATAAAACCGATTTATTGCCTTCTTTTAACTTAATTTGTTCCCAATTTTGTTTTACCTGCTCTTCGGTTTCAGCTATAGTATCACTATAAATATGTGGGTGTCGGTTTATCAGTTTTTCGCAAATGCCATTCGCTACATCGGCCATATTAAAATCGTTAGTTTCGGAACCTATTTTAGCATAAAATGCCAAGTGCAACATCAAATCGCCTAACTCTTTTTTTATTTCTTGCATATTACCTTCAAGTATAGCATCCGAAAGTTCGTAGGTTTCTTCGATGGTTAAATGCCGTAAACTTTCTAAAGTTTGCTTTTTATCCCAAGGACATTGAGCTCTTAAATCGTTCATAATGTGTAATAAACGTTCAAAAGCATTAGCTGCTGTATATTGTGTTTCGAAAATATTCATTAATATTATTTTAACGGCTAATTTACAATTGTTTGGGTTTATTTAGTAAAAAAATGAATTACATAAACTGAATTTAATAAAATTAATGCCAAAAAAAAGACGAAGCATATTTGCCTCGTCCCTCGCTTTATTAACACTAAACTAAAACTTACTCAAACTATCTTTAACACTTTTATCATTCTTGTTTTTATTTTTTTCTCGCCATTTGATGGATTTATTTTTTACCATTTTTTTCTGTTCTGGACTTAATGATTTTTTAAACGCAGTATTATTGTTCTTAGCTTCGCTTTTGTTTTTTTGCCACATTAATTCCTGATCTGAGCTTAAAGTTGGTTCAAGATTTTTTAATTTTTCCTCTCGGGAAACTGATTTGTCAGCTATTATAGCTTTTTGATTAGTATTAAATGTGGCTCTAAATTCTTTTTGAGCTAACTTTCTTTGTTCTTTATTGACTTTTAATTGCGATTTTTGTTCGTCTGTAAAGCGGGCTTTGGCATCAGGTGTTTTTTTTTGGGTTTTTGCTGAATCGGTAGCCTGTGCCAAGCTATTTGAAACAATAAATATTGTACATATAGCTACATAAGCTATATTTTTTAGTCTATTTTTCATAATTTTAATTTCTTATATTTTTATTTTAAGAGCCCGTAAACTATAAAAAGTTTAATTGAGAATTAAAAAAAAATAAAAAAGATTATCAGGCGTTTTTATTTTTAAATTCAAGGCAAAATATATCGGTAAGGTTATTGCTTAAATTATAAAATTTATTCTAAAAAAAATTTATGATTTTTAATTAAGTTTGAAATCAAAAAACGCTACATGTCGAAATTTATAAAATATTTAACTTCTATCGAATTTAGAAAGCAATTATTAATTGCGTTGGTATCAATAATTACATTAATTGGGGTTTTAGTTGTTAGTTTAAGATTTTATACTCGGCATGGCGAGGGCAAGGCAGTGCCAAATTTAAAAGGCTTATCTATCAGCAATGCAATTCAAATTTTAGATGCCGAAGGTTTTAGTTATCAACTTGATTCGGTATTTATATTAGATAAACAATCGGGTACGGTAGTAGAGCAAGACCCCGACCCAAATACTCAAGTTAAAATTAACCGTATTATTTACCTAACCATTGTTTCATCACTCACACCCGACGTAAGTTTTCCTGATATTGATGATAAAACTTTTAGAGAAGCTAGTGCAATTTTAGAAAATTATGGCTTAAAATTAGGAGATACTATTTATAAAAATGATATAGCTAGGGATGCCGTATTGGCTTACAATTTTGGCGGTAAAGCTGTAAATATTGGCCAAAAAATACCTAAAGGATCTATAATAAATTTAGTATTAGGTGATGGCATGGGAGCCGAAACTGTTGAAATACCTAGTTTAATAGGTTTAACATTAAGCGAAGCTATGTTTTCGATAAAAGGAGCATCTTTAAATTTAGGTATTGTAACTTATGAGGGTGTGGTAAAAGATACTGCCTCGGCCATAATTATAGCCCAAAAACCAAATGTTAGCGATACAACTTCTAAAGCACCAATGGGTAGTAAAATTAATTTAATATTATCTAACAAGTAACAATGATTAATATTTTAAATTAAGCCATAAATTATAATTCGAATAAACTTAGTTTAAAAAGCTATTAAAATTTCCAACTAAAAAATAATATAATACCTAGTTTACATTTTACATCAAATTTTAATATTTCAAAATTATTTATGTTAAAAAAAAACAAAAAAACTATACTCGTACTTATTTCCATTTTACTACTATTTATTGGTGCATTTATAGGTTATAAATATTACAATATATATTTTGCTATAAATAATAAAAACGAACGTAAAATTTATTTATATATACCTACTAATGCTACATATAAACAAGTTATAGATAGCATTACTACCAAAAATTTTTTAAAAAACTCTAACACATTTTTTACACTTGCCAACGAAAGGAATTTAAAAACACGATTTAAACCTGGCAAATATCCCATTATACCAAATTTGAATAACCGCCAAATATTAAATATGCTTTTGGCTGGTAATCAAGAGGCGGTTATTATAGCTTTTCAATATATACGCTTAAAAGAAACTTTTGTTGGCTTTATATCAGATAAATTAGAATGTGATTCGGCTTCACTTTTACATCTATTAGATTCAGTACCTTTCATCGATAAATATGGTTTTACTAAAGAAAATATTTACACTATGTTTATTCCTAACAGCTACCAACTATTTTGGAATACAAGTGCCGAAAAATTTTTTGAAAAAATGCATAAAGAATATGTACATTTTTGGAATAAAGAACGACTTAAAAAAGCTTCTGATTTAAACCTTACACCACAACAGGTAAGCGTATTAGCCTCGATAGTTGATAGCGAAGCATTAATGGATGATGAAATGCCCACCATTGCTGGCTTGTATACAAATCGTTTAAAAAAAGGAATAAAATTAGAAGCCGACCCTACGGTAATTTTTGCAAATAATGATTTTACTATACGCCGAGTTTTATACAGGCATTTGCGAAAAGTATCGCCTTACAATACTTACTTAAATATTGGCTTGCCCCCTGGGCCAATTTCTATGCCTTCAATTAAAGCAATTGATGCAGTTTTAAACTACGAAAACCATAATTATGTTTACATGTGTGCCAAAGAAGATTTTTCGGGTTATCATAATTTTGCCACTACTTTAAGTCAACATTTAGCAAATGCTAAAAAATTTCAAAATGCTTTAGACCAGCGTAATATTAAAAAATAAATGTTTATTTTTGAAACACATATAAGAGTACGTTATGCCGAAACCGACCAAATGGGCTATATGTATTACGGTAATTATGCAGCATTTTATGAAGTAGCTCGCACCGAAATGTTGCGCAGTTTAGGCCTTACCTATAGTTCGATGGAAAAAGATGGTATTATGCTACCCGTTGCCGAGTTAAAAACCAGATATTTAAAACCAGCATTATACGATGAAAATATAACTGTTAGGGTTACTATTTTTAAAAAACCGGCTATTAGAATAATATTTAATTACGAACTCTACAACGAAAAATGCGAATTGATAAATACGGGTGAAACTACACTGGTTTTTTTTGATATGATTAGAAACAAACCTTGTATGCCTCCTAAATTATTTTTAGAAAAAATGAAAGAATTTTTTAATTAATTTAACGTAATGCAGTTTATACTTCGTTTTTTAAAAAAAATCAAATTTTATAGATATTTTATCTCATGGACAAAGTATATAGTTTTACCTGGCTTTGCCCCGCTCCCACTTTATACTGTTGCAGTTTTTTTTTTTAAAGAAATACAAAAAGAATCATTAGTAAATAAAGCTTCTTCGCTATCTTATAGTTTTATGATGGCTATTTTCCCATCTATTATTTTTTTGTTTACACTGATTCCTTACATCCCTATCAAAGATTTCCAAAATCAATTAATGACGTTAATAGGTTTATTACTCCCTCAAAATGCGTACTTAGCATTCGAATCTACTTTAGAAGATATTGTAAAAAATCAAAATGGCCAACTACTTTCAATTGGTTTTATTTTGGCTTTAATTTTCTCGACCAATGGTACCCATAAATTAATGCAAGCATTTAATAAATCATCCTTAATAGCCGAGTCGCGATCGTGGTTAAAACAACGGTTAGTTGCTTTAAATTTAACTTTACTTACGGCATTTGCTTTAATACTAGGCGTTGTGGTAATGGTAATTGGCGAATTTATTATTAAGGAAATAAAATCGACCCTACGTTTTAGCGATTCTTCTTTTTGGATTAATTTGATTGCCATTTCTCGTTGGATTATTGTTGTAGCAGTGTATTTCGTAACTATTTCATTACTATATCGCTACGGCCCAGCCAACCCTAAAAAATGGAAATTTTTTAGTCCTGGTTCGTGGTTGGCCACCTTTTTAGCTATTATTACTTCGGTTGGATTTACCTATTATATAAACAACTTTGGTAATTACAATAAAATATATGGTTCTATTGGTACTTTGCTTGTAATTATGATATGGTTATACCTTAACTCATTAATTATTTTAGTAGGTTTCGAGTTAAATGCCAGTGTAGATTTATCTAAGCGAAGTATATTTTTAGATAAACCTATAAAACTTAATTCATTTAAAAATAGTTAATTCAAGCTATTTAAAAACAAAGCCAACTTTTTTACCCGATAAGTTTACTACCAAAGGTTTAAAAATTAATAAGGCGTTTTCTTTTGCTTTTCCTAAAATATTCATCTGCATTGCGGTTGTAAAAATCTTATTTTCGGCAACTTTGTAAATATCCTCTACTTTTTCTTTTACAGTATCAGAAAACCACATTCCCGATACATCGTAAACTTTAGATTTTTGATGATCGAGTTTTGTGTAGCAAATTTCGGGCTGTGGTAAAAAAACTGTAACCGAATCATTTTTTATCCTAATATCTTCTTTTTTCACTTTCGTGAGATCAATGCAGGCTGTTACTTCGCCCACGGCAACAAATAAAATACGTTCGTTGGGCCAAAAATCTTTTACTTCGGTTTTGTCAATTACATCTTTCATTGAAAACTTAACCAACTCAAGCTTACCCATTGTTGTAATTTTAGTAAGGATAATATCTTGATTAACAATTTCTTTAGAGTCAAAAAAATTGTTTTTTACTTTGTATAAACCATAAAACAGCAAGGTGCCAAGCACAAGCAAAAAAATAACTTTTAATAGAAAGCGAAAATTTATCATTTGTTAAATTTTATAATATGCTATAAAAATACACCCAATTAATTAGTTATTATATATTTTTTTTAATTTAATATTATCTGCCTGTGAGCAGATAATTACGATTATCTGCCTATGAGCAGATAATTACGATTATCTGCCTATGAGCAGATAATTTTGTAAAATTGAAAGTAAGATTATATATTTGAATAAATATAATACCCAAAATGACCAGCATTATAACAGGCGATATTATCAACTCAAGAAAGGTAAAACAACCCGAAAAGTGGCTAAAAACTTTAAAAGAAGTATTTAATACTATTGGGAAAGAAACTAAAACTTGGGAAATATTTAAAGGAGATTACTTTCAGTTAGAAGTAAATAATATTGAGGATGCGCTTTTTATTGCCCTAAAATTAAAAGCAGTAATAAAAAACATAAAACCATTAGATGTTAGAATGGCAATTGGGATAGGAGAAAAAACGTACAATGCCCCACGCATAAGCGAAGCAAATGGAGAAGCATTTATACACTCAGGAGAATTATTTGAAAATTTAAAAAAAAATACATTGGCCATAAAATCGCCTTGGCCAGATTTTGATGATGAAATGAATTTACACATAGATTTGGCATCATTAACGATGAATAATTGGACGGTAAACTCGGCACAAATAATGGCATTATCATTTAATATGCCCAATGCAACACAAACAGAGCTGGCAAAAAAACTAGAAATTAGCCAAGGTAGCGTAAGTGAAAGGCAAAAAAGAGCGGGTTATGATGAGATAATAAAAATGGAAAACAGATACCGTTTACTACTAAAATCTAAATTATAATGATGCTATTTATGCAATTATTTTTAGCCCATATAATTGGCGACTTTTGTTTACAACCAAGTATTTGGGTAAAAGATAAGGAAATAAAAAAACACAAATCCAGTAAATTATATTTACATATCGGTGTACATGGTATAACATTAGCAGTATTACTTGGCTTTAATATTACTTATTGGCTAGGTTTTATTGTTATTATAATTAGCCATTTTTTTATCGACTTAATAAAAATAAATTTAACGAAAAAGCTTAATAGTAAGGTGTTATTTTATAGCGACCAGTTGCTGCATCTGATTATAATAACGGCTGTAGCATATAGTTATAAACCATTTACTATTAGCTATAATATGTTGAGCACAACTAATATATTATTTATAATTTGTTTACTATTAGCTAGTTATGTTTCTTCGGTTATTATTAAAATTACTTTATCCACTTGGACACCACATACCGAAGAAAAAGAAGATGAATCGTTAGCCAAAGCGGGTAGATTTATTGGGATATTAGAGCGTCTTTTTGTATTTATTTTTATTGTTACCAAACACTGGGAAGGCATTGGTTTTTTATTGGCAGCAAAATCAATTTTTAGATTTGGGGATTTAAAAGAAAGTAAAGACCGAAAACTTACAGAGTATATATTGATAGGGACGTTGCTAAGTTTTGGTACGGCAATTTTGATAGGTTTAATATTTGAGTATTTGAAGGTATTGCTTAATAACTAGATTGCTAATTATATGTAGTATGCGCTAAATAAATTTAAAAATTTGAAATTATTTTTTAAAAAGAGTAAGTTTCCTTAGTAGTAAAAACCTCCTTTTAAGTGATTACAAAAAAAAATATAAAAAAAACTACGATTGGTTAACACCCAATAAAAAGTATTAGAAAAATGTTTAAAAACAAAAAAGCCAGCGATTAAATCGCTGGCCTCAAGTTTTTGGTTTGGTTGTTAAACTTCTTTAAACATTCTCCGCCAACCAATCGCCTACTTCGGTAGTTTTGTAAGCCTTGTTTGTACCAGCTAAATCTTCGGTTACAATACCTTTTTCTAACGATAAATGAACCACTTTTCTGATGGCCGCAGCTTCATCATGTAAGCCAAAAGCATCTTCAAACATCATAGCTGCCGAAAGTACGGTTGCTAACGGGTTAGCAATATTTTTACCTGTTGCTTGTGGGTAACTGCCGTGTATAGGTTCGTAAAGCGAAGTATGTAAACCCTTTGATGCAGAAGGCATTAAACCCATAGAGCCCGATATTACCGAAGCTTCATCAGTTAAAATATCGCCAAAAAGGTTTTCAGTAATTAGCACATCGTAGCTGTTAGGCCATTGTACCAAACGCATAGCTACGGCATCCACAAACTCGTAACTTACAGTTACTTCTGGGTAATCTTTTTCCATATCTTGTACGGTTTCTCGCCATAAGCGAGAGCTTTCTAAAACATTTGCTTTATCTACACAGCACAATCTTTTGCTACGTGTCATGGCTAATTCAAAACCAATTTTCGCTAAACGCTGTATTTCAACACGAGTATAAGTACAAGTATCAAAAGCCGTGTTTCCATTGTCTTTTCTTCCACTTTCGCCAAAATAAATACCGCCAGTAAGCTCACGCAAAATTATTAAATCAGTACCTTCAATACGCTCTCTTTTTAGAGGCGAATTATCAATTAGCGATGGGAAAGTAAACGTAGGCCTAACATTGCAAAACAGGCCTAATTTTTTTCGCATTTTAAGCAAACCTTGTTCGGGGCGTACGGTTGCTTTAGGGTCGTTATCGTATTTTGGATGCCCAATAGCACCAAATAAAACCGCATCGGCAGCCATACAAACCTCATGAGTGCTATCGGGGTAAGGTTCGCCCACGGCATCAATGGCGCAAGCACCAGTGAGAGCCGATGTCCACTCAATAGTATGGTTAAATTTTTGTGCAATAGCGTTCGATACTTTAACAGCTTGGTCTATAACCTCTGGCCCTATGCCGTCGCCAGCTAAAAGTGCAATTTTTAAATTCATCTTAATTTATTTTTATGTGATTTTTTTAAATAATATTTAACATTTTTTGTGTGGCCTTAATAGCGCAAACGGTTTGGTCGCTATCAAGCCCTCGTGTTTTAAAGGTATGTAAATCAGCTTTTTGCCATGTAATTATGGCTTCGCATAAAGCATCCGAATCACTACCAGGTGCAATTCTTACAGCATAATCAATCAGTTTTGGTAGGTGCAATTTCTTGCGAGCATAAACTTTACTTAATGCATTCATAAAAGCATCGTATTGGCCATCGCCTTGTGCATGTTCTTCAAAAACTTCATTATCTATTTTTACAGATATGGTTGCCGATGGTCTTAAACCTTTAGAATTGGTTAATAAATAAGATTCTACCGTAACTTTTTCCTCATACAAATTGCTATCTAAAACATCCGATATAATATACGGTAAATCTTCTTTAGTAACCGTTTCTTTTTTATCGCCCAGTTCAATCACTCTTTGGGTAACTTTTTTTAAATCCTCATCGTTTAGTTTGAGACCAAGTTCTTGTAAATTTTTCTGAATATTTGCCTTTCCCGATGTTTTTCCCAAGGCATAACTGCGTTTACGGCCAAAACGTTCGGGTAGTAAATCGTTAAAATACAGGTTGTTTTTGTTGTCTCCGTCGGCGTGTATGCCCGCCGTTTGGGTAAAAACATTATCTCCAATAATGGGCTTGTTTGCAGGTATGCGTACGCCCGAAAAAGTTTCGACCAGCTTACTTACTTTATAAATTGCAGCTTCTTTTATGGCAATGTTAACTTCGGGTAAAAAATCTTTAATAACGGCTACCGCACTTGATAATGGCGCATTACCAGCCCTTTCGCCCATACCGTTAATGGTTAAATGTAAGCCGTTTATGCCCGCTTTTATGGCCTCCAATATATTGGCAGTTCCTAAATCGTAATCGTTATGTGCGTGAAAATCAAAGTGAATAGTAGGGTATTTAGCTTTTATAGTGCTAATAAAACTGAAAACTTCGGACGGAATTAAAACTCCCAAAGTATCGGGTAATAAAACTCTTTTTATAGGTTGGGTTGCTAAAAAATCTAAATATTGGTACACATAATTGGGCGAATTACGCATTCCGTTACTCCAATCTTCTAAATAAACATTGGTAACCATACCCTTGCCTGCGGCCAATTTTATTACATCAGCAATTTCCGAGAAATGTGCTTCTGCAGTTTTTTTAAGTTGGTGGGTAAGGTGGTTTAACGAGCCTTTGGTTAATAAATTTTGAACTTTTACGCCCGATTTTTCCATCCAATCTATCGACACGCCATTATCCACGAAAGTTAAAACCTCAATAGCGTGTAAATAATTATTAGCTTTTGCCCAATTACAAATCACTTTTACGGCCTCAAATTCCCCTTCCGACACCCTTGCCGAAGCAACTTCTATTCTATCTACATGCAATTCTTCTAACAACAATTGCGCAATAGTTAGCTTCTCCGACACCGAAAACGAAACCCCCGATGTTTGTTCCCCATCGCGAAGCGTGGTATCCATTATTTCTATTTTCGTTTTTTTCATTGCATTCATTTTTGATGCGAGCTTCGGGCTTCGAGCCTCGGGCTTCTTGTTTATTTTGTTAAAATTTGCTGCGAGCTTGCGGGCTGCGGGCAATAATCTTTTGGTTAATAACCAAAGTGCTGTTTTATAATCTAAAGTTAGCCCGAAGCCCGTAAGCCCGAGGCTATTTATTATTTGGGCGTTCCCCGAAAAGGGGCGGGCTATCCGCTCGTAGCTTTTTTTATTGCCCTCCCCCCAACCCCCGAAGGGGGAGAATGGGCAATAAAAAAAGGCTACCGCTTCTATCCCTAACGCAAATGTTTATTGCTTCGGGCTTTCGAGCCTCGGGCCACGAGCTGCCTTTCTACAATCGAAAGTCAGCTCGCTGCCCGAAGCCCGCTGCCCGAAAGCCCGAAAGCCCGTTGCATATCCCCACTACCCAAGGTTTAAACTATTTGATTTTATTAATGATTTTAATTGTATTATAGCTATTTGATCTAGTTTTAATAATCGTTCTTTTTGCGTAAGTCCCATTCTTATAAATTCGGCATTCATACTTTCAATATTTGCTAAAACTAACAATAGTTCGATGGGTGCATCATCTCTAATATTACCTTCGGCATTTGGGTTTTGGTTACGCCATTCTTTGGCGGTTTTTCCAAATAGTGCTACATTTAGTAAATCGGCTTCCGATGCGTAAATAAAGTTTGCTTGTTCTTTTGTAATATTTGCTGGTATAATATGCGCTTTTATAGCATCGGTATGTATGCGGTAATTAAGTTTTGAAAGGGTTCTGTTTAAATTCCACTCTAATGATAATCGTGAATTTTCATCGTCTTTTAAGCGTTGAAACTCTTTTATTAAGTATAACTTAAATTCGGGGCTAAGCCAACTTCCAAATTCAAACGCAAGGTCTTTATGGGCATAAGTTCCACCGTATCTTCCAGCTTTAGAAGTTATACCAATTGCACCTGTTTTTTCTATCCACTGTTTAGTTGACAAAACAAAACCATTTGTACCTGCTTCATTTTTAATATAACCGAATTCAGTTATATTAAAAACAGGGTTGTGCATTTGTTCCCAGATACCCAAAAGCGATATTGTAAATTTAGTACTTAACCAATGAGAAATAACCAAACCTGTTGCATCGGCGTTTTTGTGTTTAGCCATATCAGTCAAAGAAATATAATCACTTTCTTTCTGTGAAAATATTGAAACTGATATCCCCTGTACCTGTAAAGTTATCTTCTTATCTGCCATTTTCAATTACTTATTTTAAAATATTCATTCAGTTTATCTTAATACAATGTTCAACATCGGGAAAAGGCGTATAATAATGATGAAGCAATTTTTTCCATTTAATATACTATTCCGATTACCTAAAACCAATGGTATGACTTTCTAAATTTTCCCAGTTAACCAACAAAATGTACTTACAATCTACTTCAATACATTTGTTTAAACTATGGTTAATATACCCAGCTATTGAACTTATATACTTTGAAGCAATTTTAAAATCGCTTTCAAAATTTCGCTCTTTACCTTCAAGTATATACAATATTGCTACTTCTAAAATCATATTTTTTTAATAAAGCAACTTAAAACCCTTCAAATTTAGCCCTAAAGTCGGCAGTCAGCTCGCTGCCCGAAAGCCCGAAGCCCGTAGCTCGCTGCCCGTAGCTTAAAAAGGTCTCGTTTCCGCAAACTCCACAATTTCAGCTTTTATATTTTGCAAATAATCTATATCATCAAAACCGTTCATCATATTATCTTTTTTGTAACTACTAATATCAAAAGTTTCGGTTTCGCCTGTTTCTAATAAAGTAATGCTTTGTTGGGCAAGGTTAATTTCTAACTCAGTTGCTGGGTTTTTAAAAATGGCAGCAAAAATCTTATCCGAAAACTCGGGCGACACTTGTACTGGCAACACACCAATATTTAAACAATTGCCTTTAAAAATATCCGCAAAAAAGCTGGACACTACACAGCGGAAACCATAATCGTAAACCGCCCAAGCGGCGTGTTCACGAGACGAACCCGAGCCAAAGTTTTTACCTCCCACCAAAATTTTACCTTTGTAAATTGGGTTGTTTAACACAAAATCTTGCTTAGGTGTATTGTCTGGATTGTATCTCCAATCGCGAAACAAGTTATCGCCAAAGCCAACACGTTCGGTTGCTTTTAAAAACCTTGCCGGTATTAATTGGTCCGTATCTACGTTTTCAATAGGTAGCGGAACTGCGGTGCTGCGTAGGGTTGTAAATTTATCGTATGCCATATATTTTTTTGTTTTAGCTTCGGGTTATCGGGCTTCGGGCAACGGGCTTTCGGGCCTTAATAGCCAATAGCTAATAACCGTTTGCTGGGGTTAATTTTTTTATTAATGCGTGTATTTGTTTTCTTAGTGTTACTATTTTATCTGTTAAAACCGTAAAATCTTCTTTTGTAATGTAATCTAATTCGAAACTCAATAGAAGCCAATATTCTACTTCGGTAGCCGATGCGTGAGCAATTGTTAAAAACCATTTAAAATCTTTCTCAGTTTCCCTGCCACAACCTTCTGCAATATTGGTGGGTACCGAACTCATAGCCCTTCTTATTTGACTGATAACCCCATTAGTTTCATCTTTAGGATAAGCCTTTGTTAATCTATATATATTTAACGTTAATTGGTGGCTATCCATCCAAATCGAATACTTTTTGTAGTCTCTCATTTTTGTGTTGTTTTATAGGCAATTGGCTATTGTAAAGCAATTAGCTTTTGGCCATTGGCTGCCTTTCGGACAGCCAATGGCCAAAAGCTAACAGCCAATTTAGCTAATTGCCAGTTGTCTAGGATCCGTAACAACTCCCATAACCGCAGATGCTGCAGCAACTAACGGACTAGCCAACATAGTTCTAGAACCTGGCCCTTGCCTGCCTTCAAAGTTTCTGTTCGAGGTACTTACGGCGTATTTACCAGCTGGTATTTTATCGTCGTTCATGGCTAAACAAGCCGAACAACCAGGTTGGCGAAGGGTAAAACCGGCTTCAGTCAAAATATCCAATATGCCTTCTTCTTTTATTTGAGATTCAACAATGTGCGAACCAGGAACCAGCCATGCGGTTACGTTTTCAGCTTTATGTTTTCCTTTAACAATTGATGCAAAGGCTCTAAAATCTTCGATTCTACCATTGGTGCAACTTCCTAAAAACACGTAATCAACTGGTTTGCCAATCATGGTATCGCCTTGTGCAAAACCCATATATTTTAACGATTTTTCGTAAGTAGCCACGCCACCTTCTACGTCATCAGCATTGGGAATATTATTGCTTATGCCTATGCCCATACCAGGGTTGGTGCCATAAGTGATCATTGGCTCAATTAGGCTTCCGTCGAAAGTGTATTCTTTATCAAAAACTGCATCTTCATCGGTTTTTAAAGTTTTCCAATATTGCATTGCTTTGTCCCAAGCATCGCCTTTTGGAGTAAACTCGCGGCCTTTTATGTAATCGAAAGTGGTTTGGTCTGGAGCTATCATCCCCCCACGGGCACCCATTTCTATACTTAGGTTACAAACCGTCATACGACCTTCCATTGTCATGTTTTCGAAAACTGGCCCTGCATATTCTACAAAATAACCAGTTGCCCCTGAGGTACTTAGTTGCGAAATTATAAACAAGGCAGCATCTTTAGGTGTAACGCCAAAGCCTAAACTCCCCGTAAGGGTAATACGCATTTTTAACGCTTTAGGTTGCATAATGCATTGGGTTGAAAGTACCATTTCAACTTCTGATGTACCTATACCAAAGGCAATTGCGCCAAAAGCACCGTGGGTGGAGGTATGCGAATCGCCACATACAATGGTTGCACCGGGCTGGGTTATGCCATACTCGGGACCTACAACGTGTACGATGCCATTTTTTTGGTGACCTAAACCCCAGTGGCTAATACCGTATTCGTTAGAGTTTGATTCTAAAGCCCTTAACTGGTTGGCCGAAAGCGGGTCGGCAACGGGTAAATGTTGGTTGATTGTGGGCGTGTTATGGTCGGCGGTGGCAAAAGTACGCTCGGGATACAACACTCCAATGCCGCGTTCTTTTAAACCTAAAAACGCTACGGGGCTGGTAACTTCGTGTATTAAATGGCGGTCAATAAAAACCACATCGGGCCCACCTTCTATTTTACGAATTACGTGAGAGTCCCAAACTTTGTCAAATAATGTATTGCTCATTTTAATTTTATTTTAATTTTTGGTTTATATAAATTTATTAACGGCATCTAAATAGGCGTTTGCCGACGCTTGCACAATATCGGTACTAAAGCCGTAGCCATTGTAGGTTTTATCTTGGTAAACAATGCGCATATTTACCTTGCTTACATCATCACTTCCGCCGTGTATGGCATCAATATGAAAATCTTTTATAGTAATATTATTTTTCTCAATAATTTTATTAATGGCTTTTATGGTAGCATCAACTGGGCCATTGCCCGATGATGATGCTTCGTGTATGCCATCTTTCATATCTAATTTTACAATAGATGTGGGTATTAAAGGAACGCCACACATTACTTGTAAAAGTTTTATGGTTACGCCATCTTTGTAACTAGCTTTAGTATCATCACCCATTAATACCAATAAATCGTCGTCTTTAATTACTTTTTTAATATCGGCAACCACCAAAAAACGTTCGTAAACTTCGTCTAAATTTATTTTTTCGGCCACATAACCTAAGCGTTCTAAATGGTGTTTTAAAGCATGGCGACCGCTACGGGCAGTCAAAATAATTTCTGATTGGTCTAAACCAATATCTTCGGGGTTTATAATTTCGTAGTTTTCACGATGTTTTAAAAAACCGTCTTGGTGTATGCCCGACGAATGCGCAAAAGCATTTTTACCCACAATTGCCTTATTGGGTTGTACCGGCATGTGCATCATACGGCTAACTTTGCTACTTAAATCGTAAAAGCGTTTGGTATTAATTTGCGTGTATTTGCCCAAATTTTGGTGGGTTTTAAGCACCATTACAATTTCTTCTAATGAGGTGTTTCCAGCCCGTTCACCTATACCGTTTATGGTACATTCTACTTGGCGGGCTCCGTTTATAATCCCCGCAAGGGAATTAGCGGTTGCTAACCCTAAATCGTTATGGCAATGTACCGATATAATTGCTTTATCAATATTTTGGACGTTATCCATCAAATATTTTATTTTTTCGCCGTATTGGTGCGGCAAACAATAGCCATTTGTATCGGGTATATTTACCACCGTTGCGCCAGCTGCAATAACAGCCTCAATCATTTGAGCTAAAAAAGCATTATCTGCTCGGCCGGCATCTTCAGCATAAAACTCAATATCTTCAACATATTTTTTTGCATATTTTACGGCATCAACGCCACGTTGCAAAATATCTTCTCGGGTGCTTTTAAATTTGTGTATAATATGCATATCCGACGAACCAATGCCAGTATGTATGCGTGGGTGTTTGGCGTATTTTAACGATTCAACCGCTGCATCAATATCTTTTTGGTTTGCCCGAGTTAAGGCGCATACAATAGGGTTGGTTACCGCTTTAGATATTTGTATTACGCTTTCAAAATCGCCCGGACTTGATATTGGGAAACCTGCTTCGATAACATCAACACCCAATAATTCTAATTCTTTGGCAATTTCTACTTTTTCGCTTGTGGTTAATTGGCAGCCAGGCACTTGTTCGCCATCTCGTAAGGTGGTGTCGAATACATAAATACGGTTAGGGTCGTGTATCATTTTATTTTTATTTACCGCTATTGCGGGATTTTAACATTGTTCAACAGCTGTTAAACAATGCTTGATTAAAGGTTTATTTTTAATAATTTGTACTATTGATTTTACTTTTCCGCTTTCTAATTCGATTCTTTTTTCTAAACAATTTGGCAAATCTGATTCTAATTGTCCCACATAAATTATGGTCATCCCATTGCCAGAAAGTTCATCAATAAATCTATTAAAGTATTGCGTTTGAAGCGCATCTAATCCCTGACAAGGTTCATCTAAAATTAATAATTCGGGGTTTTTAATAATTGTTCGAGCTAATAAAACCAAACGCTGTTTGCCCAACGGTAAAGTGTTTAATAGCTCATTTTTACTATCGTTTAACCCAAAAAAAGCTAATACTTCATCAACAAGTTTACTTTTTGTGTGGGGCAATTGCCTAAATAATCCAACAGTATCGTATAAGCCAGAAGCTACACTTTGCCATACAGTTGATGTTGCATCAAAATACCAATGAAACTCGGGCGATATTAAACCAATGCGTTTTTTTATATCCCAAATACTTTCGCCACTGCCTCTTTTATTACCAAATAAATAAAGTGTATTGGCATAAGATTGTGGATGATCGGCATTTATTAAACTTAGCAAAGTTGATTTCCCTGAACCATTAGGCCCTTGTAAAAGCCATTTTTCGCCAGCTTTAATTTCCCAATTAATGTTTTTTAAAACTTGTTTATTGCCATAGCTGATATTAATATCTTCCATTTTAACAATTTCTTCATTCAAATAAACGGGCGATTGTTTTAAAAAGTCAGGTATTTCACGGGCATAATTCTCTGGCAAAGCCGAAGCTATTTCTGCTATATCGCTTGATATAATTTGCCCATTTTTTAATGAAGCAAAACGATTGATACATTCGGGTAGTTCCACATCATTGCTAATTAAAATTAGTTGAGTACCATCTGCTGAAACTTTATTCAATAATGTGTTCAAGTTTTGCCGAGATGAAGCATCCAAACCTGTATACGGCTGATCAAGGATTAGCAATTGAGGCTTTAACCAAAGTGCTTTAACCAATTGCAATTTTTTGTGTTCGCCGCTTGATAACTCTATTAACTGCGAATTTTTTAACGCAACAAGATTAAACGCCACCAAGATATTTTCAACATCGCTAAACTCAAGCTCATTTTCTTGGCCGTAAATTATTAATTCTCGGTTTACGGTAATCGTTTCCTTAGCTTGTTGGCTGGTGTACCGTTGCTGATAATAGAAATTTGCAACGCCTTCTAAGTTTTTAAACTGGTACCAACTTTCTACATAGTGTACTTTGGCAGGTAATTTACAAGCTGTATCAAAGTTGATTTTAACTTCACTACCACAGCTTTGTAAACCAGCAATAATTTTTGCTAATGTGGTTTTACCGCTTCCGCTGATGCCTGTTAGCAGCCAATTTTCGCCGTAATTTATACGCCAATTCAAGTTATTCAATATCAATTTTTGTTGGTATTGAAAACTTAAATTTTGAATATGTATAAATTGTTTTTGCATTGTTGTTATTTTTCTATCCTGTCTTCCTTGCCACAGCCCTTTTTCCTCTCCCCAGCCCTCTCCAAAGGAGAGGGAGTAAGTGCGGAGACTTGTATTATTTGTTATAAGGTGTTAAAGTTTTGAATTTCAACTTTTAATTTTTTACTTACAAGACGTTAAAGTTTTTGAATTTTCACTTTTGAATTTTCACTTATTAAACAGTTTTAATAGTTTTCATTGCTGTCATTGCTTTACGTAATACAGAACCAACAATTTCTACTTGGTGGTTGCGTATAGTATCGTTTACTGCAATTAAAGTGCGGTTATCAACACCTGCATCAATACCAGCATTAAAGTTTTTACCCACTAAATTAGTATCAACAGTCTTCATAAAATTAGCCAATAGTGGTTTACAAGCTTGGTCGAATAAATAACAACCGTACTCGGCCGTGTCAGATATTACTCGGTTCATTTCAAATAATTTTTTACGGGCAATAGTATTGGCTATTAGTGGTGTTTCGTGTAATGATTCGTAGTAAGCCGAATCGGGTTTTATACCAGCTTCAACCATAATTTCGAAAGCCAACTCAACACCTGCTCTTACAAAAGCTACCATTAAAGTATAGTTATCAAAATACTCTTGTTCGGCAATTTTAACATCACCAGCTGGAGTTTTTTCGAAAGCTGTTTCGCCAGTTTCGGCTCTCCACGCCAATAAGTTTTTATCGCCAGCTGCCCAATCTTCCATCATAATACGGCTAAACTCGCCACTCATAATATCGTCTTGATGTTTTTGAAACAACGGACGCATAATATCTTTCAACTCTTCCGAAATTTCGAAGGCTTTTATTTTTGCAGGATTACTTAACCTGTCCATCATTGCGGTAATACCACCTTGTTTTAAGGCTTCGGTAATTACTTCGACACCATATTGTACTAATTTAGAAGCGTAACCCGCATCAATACCTTTTTCAACCATTTTATCGAAAGATAGGATTGAACCTGTTTGCAATAAACCGCAAAGTATGGTTTGCTCGCCCATCAAATCAGATTTTACTTCGGCTACAAACGATGATTTTAATACACCCGCTCTGTGCCCACCCGTACCTACGCAATAGGCTTTTGCTTGTGCAAGTCCAGTACCTTGAGGGTCGTTTTCGGGGTGAACTGCAATTAAAGTGGGTACACCAAAACCACGTACATACTCGGCTCTTACTTCGCTACCTGGGCATTTTGGGGCTACCATAATAACGGTTAAATCTTTACGAATTTGCATACCTTCTTCTACAATATTAAACCCGTGAGAGTACGATAAGGTAGCATCTTGTTTCATTAAAGGCATAATAGCGGTAACTACAGCCGTGTGTTGTTTATCGGGTGTAAGGTTAATTACTAAATCGGCGGTGGGTATTAATTCTTCGTAAGTGCCTACTGTAAAGCCGTTTTCTGTTGCGTTTTTCCACGAATCTCTTTTACCTTCAATTGCTTCTGCTCTTAAAGCATAACTTACATCTAAGCCGCTATCTCTTAAGTTTAAACCTTGGTTTAGGCCTTGTGCGCCACAACCTACAATTACCAGTTTTTTACCTTTTAATACGTTTACACCGTCTAAAAATTCGGCACTGTCCATAAAATCGCAAACGCCTAATTGGTTTAATTTTTCTCTAAGCGGTAAGGTGTTAAAATAATTTGCCATTGTTTTGTATTTATTTTTTTTTTGTTTTTATATTCTTATTATTAATTGATTTTTATTTATTCACTCACCACTCACTATTTCCCACTCACTACTTCCCACTCCCCAAAATTTACATTGTAAAAACCTTTTGCCCATTATTCAAATATTCGTTTTCGAACACTTGTTCGCCGGGTTGTTGGGTTTCAAATTCGTTTATTTTGGTATGGAAACCATCGCTGGCTTTTATAATGGCAATACGGGCACTGCGTACAAATTCTATTAAGCCGTATTCTCGCAGTACTTCAACCAAAGCATCGGTTTCTTCGCGGTGGCCGGTAGTTTCAAAAACGGTATAATCGCTACGGATTACTACGGCCCTTGCACCATATTGGCGCAGTAAACGTTCAACACTTACTTTTTCGGCAATAATATCGGTAGGTACTTTGTATAAAGCTAACTCCTGCCAAATAATATCCTCGTTGGTATTAAAATACACTTTTAATACTTCCACCTGTTTTTCTAACTGGCGAGCTACTTTGCGTATTACATCTTCGGTTTCGGTTATCACGATATTAAATCGGTGAATACTATCAACTTCGGAAGGTGAAGTGTTTAAGCTATCTATATTTAGCTTGCGACGGCTAAAAATAATGGCTATTCTGTTCAGTAAACCAACTTGGTTTTCGGTATAAACAGTGATTGTAAATTCCTTTTTGGCTATTGTTTCCATTTTTAAATCCTATTTTAATCTAAAAGATATGTGTGGGATGTTTATTTTAATCGTATTTCGCTTACGCTGCAACCTTGTGGTACCATCGGAAATACATTGTTTTCTTTGCTTACCATTACCTCTAAAAGATACGAGCCTTTGTGGTTGAGCATCGCCTTTAAGGCATCTACTAATTTTTCTCGTTCTGTTACTTTTTGCCCTTCTATGTAATAACCTTTGGCTACGGCTACAAAATCGGGACTGGTAATATCTACAAACGAATACCTACGGTCGTTAAACAACTCTTGCCATTGGCGCACCATTCCTAAAAATTGGTTGTTTAGGATTATGATTTTAACATCAATACCGCTTTGCATAATGGTACCTAATTCTTGTATAGTCATTTGAAAACCGCCATCGCCAATTACGGCAACAACAGTTTTGTCTTGAGCGCCAAATTTTGCCCCAATTGCAGCTGGTAAAGCAAAGCCCATAGTACCCAAACCACCGCTAGTAATGTTGCTGCGGGTGTTGTTAAATTTAGCATATCGACAGGTTACCATTTGGTGTTGGCCAACATCGGTTACAATTATAGCATCGCCATTGGTTAATAAATTAAGTTGATGAATAACCTCGCCCATAGTTAATTCGCCCGTTTGGGGATGTAGTTCGGCAGTAATTAATTCGTCTATTTCTATTTGGTTTAATGCTCTAAATTTAGCTAACCAATCCTCGTGTTTTTTTTCGTTAACCAATTGGGTTAATAAAGGCAAAGTTTCTTTACAATCGCCCCAAACAGGTACGGTAGCTTTTACATTTTTATCAATTTCGGCAGGGTCTATATCTAAATGTACCACTTTTGCTTGTTTGGCGTATTTATCTAATCGGCCAGTAACGCGGTCGTCGAAGCGCATACCAATTGCAATTAAAACATCGCATTCGTTAGTTAAAACATTTGGGCCGTTGTTGCCATGCATACCCAGCATACCTACATTTAGCGGGTGACTGGTGGGTATTGCGCCAACGCCCAAAATAGTCCAAGCGGCGGGTATGCCACTTTTTTCTACAAAAGCTTTAAATTCTTGTTCGGCATTGCCTAATAAAACACCTTGTCCAAAAAGTATAAAAGGTTTTTTGGCATTGTTAATAAGTTCGGCAGCTTGTTCTATATAATTAGTTCTGATTATTGGTTTTGGGCGGTAGCTTCTAATGTGTTCGCATTTTTGGTAACCTTCAAAATCAATTTTTTGTATTTGCGCATTCTTGGTAATATCAATTACTACTGGGCCAGGCCTACCTGTACGGGCAATGTAAAATGCTTTTGCCAATACTTCGGCAATTTCCGAGGCATCGGTAACTTGGTAATTCCATTTCGTAATAGGGGTGGTAATGTTTATCACATCGGTTTCCTGAAAAGCATCGGTACCTAATAAATGTGCAAAAACCTGCCCCGTAATACATACCATTGGCGTACTATCTATTTGCGCATCGGCAATGCCCGTAATTAAATTAGTTGCACCAGGGCCGCTGGTTGCAAAAACAACTCCCACTTTACCCGATGTGCGGGCGTAACCCTGTGCAGCGTGAGTTGCACCTTGCTCGTGACGAACTAAAATATGTTTTAATCTATCTGTATAATCGTACAAAGCATCGTAAATGGGCATAATTGCACCACCTGGGTAACCAAAAATAGTTTCTACACCTTCTTCAATTAAACCTTTTAACAGTATTTCGGACCCGCTAATATTTTGGGTAATGGCTGTTACGATTTGCGTATTTTGTTCTTCTTTTATTTCAAGAGTTTGCATAACACTGTATATTTAATTTCTTAATTTTTATTACTTTTAAATCCAATTCTTTCTCTGTTTTCCCATTTTGTTTGGGCAGCTTTTTTATCTAACAAGTTTTCTATAGCTTCGTACAAGTGGTTTAGTTGCGCATCGTGTTCGCCTACACGCTCTATTATATCCGACAATTGAGTTTTAATATCTCCTTGCGTTAACACTATTTTTCTAACATCAACAAAAGCCCGCATAATGGCAATATTCATATTTATGGCTTTATCGCTATTTAAAACTCCACTTAGCATAGCAACCCCTTGTTCGGTAAAAGCGTAAGGCATTTTTCTAGTACCGCCCCAACTTGAAGTCACAATTTGTGATTTCAAGTTGGGGTAATTCGTCATCACAGATTGTGACGATGTAACTTCTGAACCTTGGTATGCGGTCACAATTTGTGACCGGATTGTTTGCCATTCGTCTGCGGTAAGCCTAAACATAAAATCGTCTGGAAAACGCTTAATATTTCGTTTTACAGCTTGGTTTAAAACCCTAGTTTCTACCTCGTACAAATCGGCTAAATCAAAATCTAACAATACACGTTGCCCACGTATATCGTAAATTCTGTTTTGTATGCTTTTTATTATTTGCATGTTTTTTTAATTTAGGCTAAAACACAATGTTTTAATCTTCGTCGGTAACGCAACCTTCGGAAGCATTTTTAACTAACTTGTAATATTTGTACAAAACCCCACTTTTTACAGGCGGTTCTGGTTTAATCCAATTATTTTTTCTTCTGGCAATTTCCTCATCACTCACCATTAAATTGATGGTATTGGTAATGGCACTTATTTCTATGATGTCATTATCTTCTATAATGGCAATGTTTCCACCTTCTACAGCTTCGGGAGTAATGTGACCTACTACAAAACCATGTGTGCCGCCAGAAAATCTTCCATCGGTAATTAAAGCTACCGAAGCGCCCAAGCCAGCACCGTAAATTGCCGACGTTGGTTTTAACATTTCGGGCATACCTGGTGCACCTTTTGGTCCCGAGTTTTTAATTACTACCACATCGCCCGCTTTTACTCGTCCCGACGAAATACCATGAATTAATTCATACTCACCATCAAAAACCCTTGCTGGGCCAGTAAAAGATTCTCCCTCTTTCCCGCTAATTTTGGCAACGCTTCCATTTTCGGCAATATTGCCATAAAGCATTTGTAAATGTCCGGTTGCTTTAATTGGGTTCTCTATCGGAAAAATCACTTTCTGTGCATCAAAATCAAATCCTTTAACATCTGCAACGTTTTCTGCAATAGTTTTACCAGTTACGGTTAAACAATCGCCATAAATTAAACCCTTTTCTAATAAATATTTCAATAAAGCAGGTGTTCCTCCAATGTCATGCACATCTTCCATCATATATTTACCACTCGGCTTTAAGTCGGAAATTACAGGTGTTTTGTCGCTTATGTTTTGGAAATCTTTTAATCCTAAAGTTATACCTACCGATTTTGCTATTGCGATTAAGTGTAATACTGCATTGGTAGATCCGCCCATTGCCATAATTACCACCATGGCATTGTGAAATGCTTTTTGGGTCATAATATCCGAAGGCTTAATGTCTTTTTCTAATAATATTCTGATATATTTTCCAGCTTCTAAACATTCGTTTTTCTTTTCATCGCTAATAGCTGGGTAAGAAGAACTGTAAGGCAAGCTCATTCCTAAGGCTTCAATAGCCAATGCCATAGTGTTGGCGGTGTACATTCCTCCGCAAGCACCTGCGCCTGGGCAAGAGTTTTCTATCACTCCTTGGTAGTCTTCATCCGAAATTTGACCAGCCAATTTTTGCCCCAAAGCTTCAAAAGCCGAAACAATATTTAAAGATTCGCCTTTGTAATGTCCCGAGTGAATGCTTCCACCATAAACCATTATTGCGGGGCGGTTTAACCTTCCCATTGCCATAATAGCACCCGGCATATTTTTGTCGCATCCCGGTAGGGCAATAAGCCCATCGTAAAAATGGCCACCACAAACGGTTTCTATAGAATCTGCAATGATATCACGAGAAACTAACGAATAGCGCATTCCAGTGGTACCGTTGGTAATGCCATCAGAAATGCCAATGGTATGAAAAGTTAAGCCTACCAAATCGTTTTGCCAAACACCTTTTTTAACTATTGCAGCTAAATCGTTAAGGTGCATGTTACAGGTATTGCCATCGTACCCCATACTCACAACGCCAACTTGGGCTTTCGCCATATCTTCTTTAGTTAAACCAATGCCATAAAGCATAGCTTGAGATGCAGGTTGGGTTGGATCTTGTGTGATGGTTTTGCTGTATTTATTTAATTCCATTTTTGTTTATATTAATACTTCGTAATTGTTTTTATCCATTACCAAACTGCGGTAAGCTCGTTTTAAAATTGCACCTAAACTGTCTTGAAAAGGCATTTCGAAAATTGCATCATCAACCGATTCGATGCCAATAATTTCGGTTGCTGTGCCACATAAAAATGCACCATCTGCTGTTTTTAAATCGGCGGCGGTAAATTGTTTTTCTTGAACATCAATTTCTAAAATAGAACTGATTGTCATTATTGTTTTGCGAGTTATTCCTGGTAAAATATTGCCTGTTGGTGGCGTGTATAACTTGCCATCTTTTTCTATAAAAATATTTGCGCCCGGCGATTGTGCTACAAAGCCTTGGTTATCTAACAATAAAGCTTCATCAAAACCTTGTTCTTTTGCGGCAATAGCAGCTAAGGTAGAGTTTACATAATTGCCTGTAATTTTATGTTGAATAAGGCAAGATTTAGCATCGGGTTTTTGGTAAGATGATATACAGGTTTTTAAAAGTTTGTCACCAAAGTACGAATCCCACTCCCAAGCCATAAGCATAATGTGTGTGCCTGTAGGTTTTGATAGCGACATATTTGGGTCGGCATATACAATTGGCCTAATGTAAGCATTGCCCAAACCGTTATTATCTAACAACTTGTACGCATCTTCGGTTAATTGTTTAACATCCCAAGTAAAGGGTAAATTAATTTTTTGGCAAGATGCTTTTAAACGCTCAAAATGTTCACGAGCTTTAAAAAGTTTAATACCGTTTTCGGTTTGGTACGATCTTATGCCATCAAACACGCCCAAACCATAATGTAATGTTTGACTAAACGGATTAACTTCAGCGTTTTTTAAACTCTTAAATTCTCCATCTAGGTAAACAATTGTTTTTATATTGTAGTACGACATTTGATTTATGATGTTTAATTTAAAATTTGTGATACGTAATATCAATACCAAAAAAAATAATATTTTCAATAAAAAAATTGCTTTTGCTACACATATAAATAGCTGAATGAAACATTTTTTTAGTTTATATTTTTTTGGTGATTTGAAATTTCAATATAGGGTGTATTTTCAAGTAAATCAATAAAAAAAATAAAAAAATATTATTTTGATATTTTAGCTATTGACAAATTAAATTTTAAAATAAACCTTATTTCAGTTGTATTCAATTAAATAAATAGACTAAACTTAAAAACGGTATTTGGTTCAAATTTTATTAAATATCGAAAAAACGAAAATTTCATCTTAAAATTAATAAAGTGGTCAAAAAATTTAGATTTGAGTATGTAAAGAAATATATTTTTTAACCAAAGCTAAATCTCGTAGACTATGATATTTTGAAAACGATATTTTTGGTGCTATCAAATATCAATTGATAGTTGAATAAAAAAAATTATTAAAAAGAACAATTAAACTTGAGTATTAGTCTTTATAAAAGCTACACTTGCTTCACAAGCTTGCAATAGGCTTGTAGGTAAATTTCTACCAATATATGGATGGTTGGCGTTAAAAACATGGTTGGCATTTTTAATTATTAAAATATCGGCTTTAGGATTTAGCAAATCAAAATTGTTTGCAACTTTTATATTCACATTAACATCATCGGTTCCATGTATAATAAGCCATGGTAGGGTACAATTTTGGGCTGCCTTGCTAATATTTAACTTTTCGCTATTTTCTAAAACATCATTTAATAAGGTTATATTTAAAGGCATGTATTCTTTGGTACGGGAATTATAAACTTCAATTCGCTTATTAATTTTCCATTCTTCCTCTTGTTCTTTTTTCCACAAGCTTTTAAAACTATCAATGGCAGCCCAAGTAATAAGTTTCCGAATTCGGCTATCATTTAAAGCTTGTAAAATACAAATTCCTCCACCCCTACTATGACCTAATAAGGTAATATCACTATTAGGGAATTTGTTTTTAGTATATGCAATTACCAAATCTAAATCTATCAATTCTTTACTGGGTGTATTGGAGGCAAAAAGCTCCATATCGGTTACATCGGTAGGGTTTTTAACGGTAACGCCACTATGCGAAAAGTTAAATTTTACATAGTTTATTTGGTTATTGGCAAAATATTGAGCAACTAAGTTATGAGCACCCCAATCTTTAAAACCTTTAAAACCATGTACAAAAATTGCTACCTTATTGCTTGGTTTTACGCTGTATGTTATATCGCCAATAATAATTTTATTTTGGCTAGCTGAAATATTGAAAAATTCACTTTTAGGCATATAAATATTTTTATATTGATTAAGATGTAAAGGTTAAAAAAGTTAAAAAACGATTTATTTAAAACTAAAGATTTATTGGATATAAATTTTGAATTTACAGGCTTTTATTCATCCATTTCCAAAAAAACATCCCACCTAAAATGTAACAAACTATATCATATATATCGGCTGTGTAACGGATTGGTTTATATATTGGCATTAAAATTTCAAAAAAAACACTTACACTTAATACAATAAATATGAGGTGCCAAGGCATTAGTAAAATGGAATTATTTAATGTAATTAAGCGTAAAAACCAAAGCCCTAAATTAGCTAAAACTGGTATAACAATAGTATCTAATAGGTAAAATTGAATTACATTAGGCAAGTATATTTGAAATTTAGTAAGTGAAAAAACTATAAGCCAAATAATAGAGAAAAATATAAAGTAAGGATTTATTAACGTTTTCATTTCACGTGGCCATCATACCCAAAATCCATAATAAAAGTGTCATAAAACCTATAAATAAACCTTGAACAATTACCGTTATTTTTCTAACTTTTCGAAAAAATCGTTTGCTAAAACGAGTAAATTTGCTATCGTTAGGATGAATATGAAAAATATCGTTCTCTTCTTTTACTATCGTAACTAAATCGTTTTCAAGTTTTTTAATAAAATCTTCGTTTTGCAAAAATTCGGAGCAGTGCAAACAGCGGTCGTGGTTACGGCCAAGCCATAATGTAAATTGTCCACAATTTGGACATTTTATCTCTCTTTTTATACTCAAAATTTTAATATTATCTAAAAATAGAATAGCTTTCTAATTTAGATAACCAAAAAAAAATATGAAAGTTTTGAGGAAAAATACATTATAAAAAAATTTAAAAACTATTTTGTGGGAAATATAGAATTGCCAAACCTTAATTTGTTTTTAGCAATTTGGTAACTGGCTAATAATATTGTGCAACCTAAAATTATTAAAACTTCAGAATCTAAGGGTACGTTTACATCTTGGCAAAAGGGATCTAAATTAGGATCGCAAATATCAAGACTTACTGGTGGGTTACAAAATGGGTCTAAATTAGGGTCGCAGTTGGCATAACCACTATTATTTAAACATACCAATATAATTATTGACAACCCAACCTTAAAAAATTTGTGCGTATATTTTAATAAATTTATTCCTTTTTTAAACATAAAATATACATATACTTATTTTCAATAATTTAAGTTTTCAATTAACAAATTGAAATTATAACAGAAAACTAAGTTATAAATTATTAATAATAATTAAAATTAATTTTCGCTTTAACTTTTTTTAATCTATATCTGAAATAAAAATTTGATAAGGAATAACAATTGAAACTAAAACGTTACAAACGTATTTAATTTATTTTAAAATTTACTAAAAAAAAATTTTTTCTTTGGTGGATTAAAATAGTAAATACGACGTTAAAGAAATTATCTAATTTTTGCGCAAAAATTTTATTGGGTATTTTATACCCAAATCTTTTCCTTGATCTGTTGTTTAAAATATTTATTGATTTTTATTTTAATTATCGAAAATTATCCCTAACATTGCACACCCAAATTTAGGGTCGGTTTTGATATTAATTAGCCGTAATAATAGCTTATAATCATGGATTTAGTAAAGTTTGTAGAAGAGCAGGTAGTAGCAAAAGCAACCCTGCCAACGTTTAAAGCAGGAGATACTGTAAGTGTACATTATACCATACGCGAAGGAAATAAAGAACGTGTTCAGGTTTATCAAGGCGTTGTAATACAACGCAATAGTAGCAATGCCACCGAAACGTTTACAGTTCGTAAAATATCTAATGGTATAGGTGTAGAGCGTATATTTCCAGTAAACTCGCCCAATATTGCCAAATTAGAAGTAAATAATGTTGGTAAAGTACGTAGAGCCAAGTTATATTACATCAGAGAACTTACTGGTAAAGCAGCCCGTATAAAATCAAAAAGAGTATAATTTTTAGCAAAAATATTTAGCCTCTCTTTTAATGTAAAGAGAGGCTTTTTTATGCTTAAAATTTCGTACTTATAAAAATTAAAACTATTTCTTATTAATTTAGCCTTAATGAATATTCAATTTTATAATCAAAAAATTTGGGGGAATAGCCTAAAAAATTATTTGTTATTTGCTGCCTTCTTAATTATCGGACTTAGCTTAAAAAGATATTTTTCTAAATTTTTAAGTTGGCTATTGTTTTTAGTTTTTAAAAAATTCTACAGCCAATCAACACCGCAAAAATTTAACGAACTACTGTATAAACATATAGAGTTTTTAGTGGTAATACTTTTAATTTACACTGCCATAAATCAGTTAGATTATACATTAAATGAAATTATATTTAAGCGTATTAACAATATTGAAAATGCCCAAAAAGTATTTAGTATAACTATAATTGAGGTAGTTGATAAACTTTTTACATTTTTGGTAATTTTATCGTCGGTACACATTACTTTGCGTATGATTGATTTTATGGAATATATATTTGCTAAAAAAGCGTCGCATACAGTCAGCCGAACTCATGACCAAATGGTTCCTTTTATAAAAGAACTTTCAAAAATAGCGATTATTGTTGCCTGTGTATTTATAGTAATGGGCTCGATATTTAACTTAAACGTAACAATCATAATAGCGGGTTTAGGTATTGGTGGAATTGCTATTGCCTTAGCTGCTCAAGATACCTTACAAAACCTTTTGGGTTCATTCACCATATTTGCTGATAAGCCTTTTGTAGTAGGCGATTTGGTACATATAGAGGGATGATGCCGTGGTTGAAAAAGTGGGCTTCCGTAGCATTTGGTTACGAACTTTAGATAAAACATTGGTAATTATCCCTAATAAAAAGATGATTGATAGTCCTTTAGAAAATTTAATGCTTCGCAGCTTACGCCGAGTGGAGTTTGATGTTCAATTAACTTACCAAACAAAGGCTAACGTAATGAAAAAAATATCCTTAGAAATTAATGAATTTATTTACAGACATAAAAATACTACTAAAGAGGATAACCTAGTTGTATTTAATTCTTTTGGTACTTAATCCCTTGATATTAGAGTTTTATATTTTATAGAAGTAATAAAGTATGATATGTATATGTAGATGTAGATAAAGAATGAAATTAATTACAAAATTATGGAAATAGTTTTAGCTAATGACGCTGATTTTGCTTATCCTACTTTAACGATTTACATAGAACCTGATACTATTAAAGAAAACATATTACAACCCGATAAATAGTGTAGATTTAAGATTTTACCCTTAAAACAATCTTTTTAAAATTAAACTATTTACAATAAATTACGACCTTCTTTATATAACTGATAATTTAACTTACTAATTAATAATTAAGCATGAACGGTATCAAATACGTAACCAATGAAAAAGCCGAAATTAAAGCCATAATTTTAGATATAGAACAATTTAAAAAAGATGGTGTTTCAGCAGCTGAAGTTTTGCAACAATTAACAGGATTACAACAAATTATTAGCAATGCACCGCTATCAAATAAAAAAGAAAATACCACATGGGATGCGGCTAAAAAAGCCTTAGAAAAGTTTAAATAAAAAATTAATACTGCTGATAGTTTATAACATTAAATTTAAACTATACATTTGAAATTAATAAGTAATATATGATAACATCATTTGATTTTGAGAAACCCATTGCCGAGTTACAATTACAAGTTGAAAAAGTGAAGCAAATAGCTGATAAAACTAAAGTAAATATGAAAGCTACATTAAAAGAACTTGACGATAAAATAGAAAATGCGAAAGAAGAAGTATATAAAAATTTAACAGGATGGCAACAGGTGCAAATTTCTCGTCACCCAGAACGACCTTATACTTTAGAATATATTGAGAAAATAGCCGACGATTTTATTGAGATGCATGGCGACCGAACTGTGAAAGACGATAAGGCAATTGTTGGCGGTTTTGGGACTATAAATGGACAAACGGTAATGTTTATAGGTCACCAAAAAGGTGCAAATACAAAATTACGCCAGTATCGTAATTTTGGCATGGCCAATCCCGAAGGTTATCGGAAAGCATTACGTTTAATGAAAATGGCCGAAAAGTTTAATAAACCCGTGGTAACCTTTATCGATACACCTGGTGCTTACCCCGGTTTAGAAGCTGAGGAACGTGGCCAAGGTGAGGCAATAGCCCGTAATTTACTTGAAATGTCGGTTTTAAAAGTGCCAATAATTTGTATTGTGATAGGTGAAGGTGCATCGGGTGGTGCACTAGGGATTGGTATTGGCGATAGAGTATATATGTTAGAACATACTTGGTATTCGGTAATTTCGCCCGAGTCCTGTTCGTCAATTTTATGGCGAAGTTGGGATTTTAAAGAAAAAGCTGCGGAATGTTTAAAGCTTACCGCCAATGATATGTATGGGAATAAATTAATTGATGGTATTATAAATGAGCCATTAGGTGGCGCACACCAAAACCCCGAAGTTATGGCTGCTACCATTAAAGAAAAAATAATTAGCGATTTAGAAATTTTAAAAAAGAAAAAAATAGAGTTACTAATTAATGAAAGAATAGAAAAATTTTGTGCTATGGGCGAAGTGGTTGAAAATTAATGTTTATTAGTTATTAATTATTTTATTTGTACAAAGCAGCTTTTTGTTCTTTCACTATATCGCTACTAATGTATTCATCGTAACCCATTAGTTTATCCAAAGCGCCTTTCGGGGTAATTTCTATTATTCGTGTGGCTACAGTTTCGGTAAGTTCGTGGTCGCGAGAAGTAAATAAAATTACACCCTTAAAATCCTTTAAGCCGTTGTTAAGTGCGGTAATAGATTCAAGGTCTAAATGGTTTGTAGGCTCATCAATAGTTAAAAGATTTGGCCCCTCTAACATCATTTTAGAAAACATACAGCGCATTTTTTCGCCTCCTGATAGTACACTACATTTTTTAAACACTTCTTCGCCCGAAAAGAGCATCCTACCTAAAAAACTACGTATAAAAGTTTCGTCTTTATCGGCCACCGAATATTCACGCAGCCAATCAATTAAATTATCATCTTTACCCACAAAATAAGAAGAATTATCGATAGGTAAATTTGCTGGTACAATGGTTACACCCCATTTAAAATCGCCAGTAAAATCGGTATCTCTACCTGATAGTATTTCAAATAAAGCGGTTGTTGCTAACGAATTTTGAGATAAAAACGCAACCTTATCGCCTTTGGCAATCGTAAAATTTAAGTTTTTAAACATAACCTCGCCATGGCTAATTTTGGTTAAATTTTCGACTTGCAAAATTTGGTCGCCCGGCTCACGCATCATTTGGTTAAACATAATGGCTGGATATTTACGGCTCGATGCTTTTATCTCATCAATATTTATTTTATCTAATGCTTTTTTACGGCTGGTGGCTTGTTTAGATTTTGATGCATTTGCCGAAAAACGGCGTATAAATTCTTGCAATTCTTTGATTTTATCTTCGGTTTTTTTGTTTTGATCGCTACGCTGCCTTAACGCCAGTTGCGAAGTTTCGTACCAAAAAGTATAATTCCCACTGTAAATATTCATCTTACTAAAATCAATATCCACAATATGGGTACAAACGGTATCTAAAAAATGTCTATCGTGTGAAACCACTAAAACAATACTTTCGTAATCGGCCAAAAAGTTTTCTAACCAAGCAATGGTTTCAATATCCAAGTCGTTGGTAGGTTCGTCTAAAATTAAAATATCGGGATTACCAAAAAGTGCTTGAGCCAACAAAGCCCTTACTTTTTCGTTACCATCCAATTCTTTTATCAATTTATAATGTTTGTCTTCTTTAATACCTAAATTACTTAACAGTGTAGCGGCATCGTTTTCGGCATTCCAGCCATCCATTTCGGCAAAAAGATTTTCTAATTCTCCTGCTCTTTCCCCATCAGCATCGGTAAAATTTTCTTTTAAATATATAGCATCTTTTTCCTTCATGATACTGTACAATTCTTTCCAACCCATCATTACAGTTTCTAAAACGGTAAAATCATCAAACTCGTAATGGTTTTGGTTTAAAACTGCCATACGTTCACCAGGCGAAAAGCTTACGGAACCGCCTGTTGGATCAATTTCGCCAGCTAAAATTTTCATAAAAGTTGACTTACCCGCACCATTAGCACCTATTACTCCATAACAGTTTCCTTGAGTAAATTTTAAGTTAACATCTTCGAAAAGGGTACGTTTACCAAAACGTAATGAAAGGTTAGATACAGTAATCATAAATTTCAATTTTTTGCAAAACTAGCATTTTTATAAAAATATAACGTGTTTAGTTAAATTTCATTGGTATAAAAGTTTAATTTTTACATTATATAAATTTATTTTTTGGCTTAGGCCGATGATTAAAAACAATAATGAAATTATTCGAGAAACATCAAATTAAACTGCCAAATGCAGTAGAAATGGTTAATACGAAATAAATACTTAAAATGAGAGAAAATTAAGTTCGAAAAAAATGCTAAATCAAATATGTTGTTTAATATAAAAAACAACAATTGAAATATTGAAAGTAATTTTTTAGTTTTTATGGCTTTAATTATATTTCACCCACTATTAATATAATTTCTAGCTTTTTTACAAAAGAATAAAAATATAGTTTTAAAATTGGCATGGGCTTTGAACATCAAATTATTAAAAAATAAAGCCATGAAAAAATTAAATTTAACAATATTATTTATTGCATTGTTTATTACAGTAAATGCACAAGAACACAAAACTGAAGCAGGCGAAGCCATAGACAGTACAAAAAAAGCTGTTAAAATTGGTGCAAATGCTGTTGCAGAAGTAAGCGTAAAAGGCGGTGCCACAATTTTAGACCAAAAACTTAAAGACAAAGTTGGACCTTATGGAAAAACTGTTTATGTAAACGGAAAAAATCAAATGTATTATGTAAATAAAAAGGGAACTAAAATTTATATTAAAAAAAGTCAATTGAGGGCAAAAAACTAATTTAGTCTTACATTTATTTAATTGTTTCTCATAATGTGAATATATTAAGTGTTTAAGATATTTAGAAATTGAAAAATACAACCCAATATTATTTCCAGCAAACCCACTACCAGTGGTTTCTATCGTTTATTTTTGTAGTTTATAAAACTTAGTTAATTAAGTAACCCTAAATTATATACAGTTGAGTTTAAAATATAAGCTCAACTGTTTTTATTTAGGTTTGATTTTTAAAACAAATTTTTTATATTTGCAACCTTAATTAAAAAACAAATTAATTTAAAATATGTACGCAATAGTAAATATAGCAGGCCAGCAATTTAAAGTTGCTAAAGACCAGCACCTTTTTGTACACAGGTTACAAGGGGATGAAGGCGCTATCATTGAATTTGACAACGTTTTAATGATTGAAAATAATGGAGCATATACAGTGGGTACGCCTGCGGTAGATGGTGCTAAAGTTTCTGCAAAAATCGTGTCTCATTTAAAAGGTGATAAAGTAATCGTTTTTCACAAAAAACGTAGAAAAGGTTACAAAAAGAAAAATGGCCATCGCCAATTTTTCACTAAAATCATCATCGATAGCATTTCGATTTAATTAATTTGATAACCAATTAGGCGTTAAGCTTTAATAAAAAATATACAAAAATGGCACATAAAAAAGGAGCCGGTAGCTCTAACAACGGTAGAGAATCGCATAGTAAACGTTTGGGTATTAAAATATTTGGTGGTCAAGCTGCTATTGCAGGTAACATTATTGTTAGACAACGTGGCACTAAACATCATCCAGAAAAAAATGTAGGTATTGGTAAAGACCATACTTTGTTTGCCTTAATTGCTGGTAAAGTATCTTTCCGTAAAAAAGCAGATAATAAATCTTATGTTTCGGTATTACCTTTTGATTTTGCTGCGTTAAAGGCTGCTAAAAATGGTGTAACAGCCGAAATTGTTGCTGAGCCCGAAGTAATTGCGCCAGTAAAAAAAGTTAAAAAAACACCTGATGAGGTTGTAGCTGATGAAGCTACCACAACAACAGATACTACAGAATAAATAAAATTGGCATAAGCCATAAAAAAAACGCTTTCAAATAAATTTGAAAGCGTTTTTTATTTTTAAAAATTTCTAACTTAAATTTAAACCAATAAGTCAAGTATTTAAAACTTAGTTATCATTAAATGTAGGCCTGCACATATTATTTAGTTATAATTATTTTTTTCACCAAAGTTTGCGACCCATTTTTTACTTGTACTATATAAACGCCATTTTTCCAATTACTTGCATCCACAGTAGTTATTTTATCTTGGGCGTTAAAAACTTTTAAAACTTTTCCATCTAAATTGGTAATACTTATTTCGGCATTATTTTGAGGAGAACTAATAAAAAATACATTATTGGCTGGGTTGGGGTATATTTTTACTTCGCTATCAGTTAATGCAGGTTTTACAATTATAGGGCCATATATGTTGATTTTACCGTTTAAATCAACTTGATTTAGCTTATAATAAACATTTTGTGTGCTAATTTCAGTATCTAAATTTTGGTAACTAATTACACTTTCGCTATTTCCTTTTTGTGCTTTCGATTTTTCGAAACTAATTTTGTTATAATTAATACCATCTCTTGATTTTAAAATATCGAAACCCATATTATTAATTTCATTAATAGTTTTCCACTTTAATTCGTTTCCTGCTAACGTGTTTTTTACAGTAAAATCAGTAAGATTAACACTTAATACGCTTGCATCTTTACCATAAAGTGTAGTTACGCTGTAAGCAGGCATTGTTATGCTTATAGTATTATTAGCAATTGTGTAATTGGTGTTTTGCCAGTAATTATTATTACTTGAATTATAACCTTCTAATGTAATTAACGAAAAACCTAAATTTGTGGGAATATTAACAGTTACGCTTTTTGTTACGCTTTCCGAATTTATTAAAACATAAGTCAACGATTTATTGGTATCGTGAATAAATGCGGTAGCTGCAATATTATCGGCACTGCCGCTAAGTGTGGCATTTAATCGTATAGCATTTGGTCGTATATACTTAGAAAAATGCTTAAATGAGATATATTTTGGCGAATTAACTGTACTGGCAGAACCTGTAAGCGTTTCACCTTTAGCATTTACTTCATCATCCGACATTTGCCAATAAACATATCCGCTTTGAAAACCAGTAGTAAGTGCTTGGTAAATATTTAAGGCAATACTAAATGCACCATTACTTGGGAAACCTGTTGTTGGGAATAACCAAGCAGGGTTTTCGCCCGATGTTTCGGTCATCCACGATTTTTTTCCAAAAGCTTTAAAGCCACTTACGTTATCGGGTATGCCACTAGCTGGCGATGTTGTCCATCCGTTTGCCCATCGGTCCCAAGCTATTGGGTTCGCTCCTGCCGACCCTACTCCATTTGTATCATAACCATGAATGTTAAAATAACTAACGGCATTGGCAGCTTCGGAATTTGCAGCAATATTTTGCAAATACTGTAAGTTTTTATGTACTGTAGTTGCACCACCACCATACTGCCAAAGCGCATAAGTTGCATCACTTAATAAATCCTCGGGACCCATTATTTTAATATCTTTTAAGTCATCATATTTATCAAGTTCTTTTCTAATAACCAACAAAGCTGCTATGTACTGCGAAGAAAGTGGATAAAATGTGCTATTGTAAAAGGTTTCAAAATTTAGTTCGTTTTGAATACTAAAAGAATACATTTTAACATTATTTACATTTTGAAATCCGCGTATAAAAGCAGCTGTTGCTCTTGCAAACTGGGTTAATGCACTGGTATTTTCTACGCCATCAAAAAAAACGGGCAAAGGTGTATCGCTTACATCTAATTTTCCTCCTACAAAATTATCATACCAAATAAAAGGAAAGGGTGTATTATTGGCAGGAAAAATACCACCTGAAGAATTTTGGTAGGTAGATCCCGAAGCAATTTTTATCCAAGGCATTGGCGACCAAATAGAACCCGTAATTTTAAAATCGCCTAAAGCTACTTTTTTACTGTCGCCAAGTTTAGCAATAATACCTGCAACTTTAGGTGCAGTTGCATTAAAATCAAAATAATTTATGTTGGTATTAATATCGGGGCCCATAACTGCAATTTGAGCATTTTTACCAGCAAAAGTTCTTGTATAATCGCTTGAATTGGTGTAGGTTCTTACATTGTTATTTTCGGGACCGGGTAATGATGGGTTTCCGTGAAACCACGGTGAGTTGTAGGAATTATCAGAGTAAGGTGCTTTAAAAGTTGGCGTCATATCAAACCTAACTATTGAGCAACCAGCATCTTCGAAATACAAATTTTTAAACCATTCTTGTTCGCCCGATGCGCCTGATAAACAAGTGCCAAACCCATCTATTAATTGCTGCCTACCTACTGGGGAGGCATCAATAGTAATGGTTTGACTAAAAGCTTTACCACCAAATAAAATAGCAGTGATAAATAAAAGTTTGGATATTTTTTTCATAGTTAAAATTTTAGAAATATTTGTGTTGATAAACAACTGATATAAAATTAATTATTGGTGCAATTATTTGTTGATAAATAACACTCAAATATAGTGTAACTTATTTGTTACAAACAATATTTTACCATAAATATTAAATTTATTTTAACGAAAAGTTTTTTTTAGATTTTATGAAAATATATTTGTGCGATTTTAAAGAAAATTAATTGGCAATAATCACACTTGAAAGATTATATGCAAGACTACTAATTATTTAAAAATTTAATTATCTACCGTTAAATCAACTGCTACTAGTTTTGAAACGCCTTGTTCAACCATAGTTACGCCGTAAATAATATCGGTAAAGGCAATGGTTTTTTTGTTATGCGATACGATTATAAACTGCGACTCGGTCGAAAACTTGCGAATAATATTATTGAATTTATCAATGTTACTATCGTCTAACGGGGCATCAACTTCATCGAAAATACAAAATGGAGCAGGTTTTAATAAATAAAGTGAGAACAGCAAAGCAATTGCGGTTAAGGTTTTTTCGCCACCCGAAAGTTGGTTTATCGTAAGTGGCCGTTTACCCTTTGGCCTTGCAATAATGTTAATATCCGATTCTAAAGGATTTTCGGTATCGGTTAACAGTAAATCGCAACTATCTTCTTCGTTAAAAAGAGAACGAAAAACTTTAATAAAATTTTCGCGTACCTGAGTAAACGATTCCATAAACTTTTCGGTTGCGGTGCTATCTATTTCGGCAATAGTTTGTAAAAGTGATTTCTTAGCCGTTAAAAGGTCGGTTTTTTGTTCTTCAATAAACGTAAAACGGTCGTTTATTTCTTTATAGGCTTCCATTGCCATTGGGTTTACGGCACCATAATCGGCAATTTGCGATTTTATTTTCTCAATCTTAATTCTAAGGCTTTCCTCGGTTTCGTTTTCAAGTAATTCATTGTCTAGCAGTTCTTCAATATCAATATTAAACTCTAAACGTAAGCGTTCTTTTAAGCTGTTAAGTTCTATTATAAGATTGGTTTTTTTATCTTTTACTTCGGTCAAAAGATAGGAAGCGCTTTCTTTATTCTTTCTAAAATTGGTTTGTTGTGTCTCCATATCGGTAATGGTGCCACGTAGGTTATAGTAGGTTTTTTCGATACTTTGCAAACCATTTTCCATTTCGGTTTTTTGCTGATATAGAGCTAATAATTCATCGTCTTGTAAACTGGTTTTTTTAGATATTTCGTCAAGCTCGGCTAATGTTTTTTGCAAATCAAGATTTAGTTTATCTAAAGTTTTTTGTAAATTTTGTTGCTGACTTTGTCTATAATCTAAATCTTTATTAATGCTGTTAACTTTATTTTGTTGTTGATAAAATTTAATATTCTTAGCATTATAATCTGTACTAAGCAAACTTAATGTTTCGGTAAGTGCTGTAAAAGTAGTTTGAAGGGTAAATGTTTGTTGTTTTAGGTTTTCTTGCTGTTGGTTTATATCAAACAATTTGGGCTGTAAATTTACTAAACTTTGGCTTATCGCATTAATTTTATTCTCAATATCAAACTTTACATTGGTACTATTTTGTATAAAACTTTGGTATTGTTGTTGTTTAGTTTGTACCGAAACCAGTTCATTATCTAACTTATTTTTAATGTTTTGAAAATCTAAAATCTCCATTTTCCTATTCGATTCTATAAGATATTCTTTCTCGAATAAAAGATTTTGTAGTTTCGATTTTAATTGCTGTGCCCCTTCTTCTAAAGTTTTTATTTCTTTGGCCAGCACTTCTAAATTTTTTGCCCTACCAATTCGCTTACCTTCAAATAAACCTATCGAACCGCCCCAAAGCGTATGTTTGGTTTTGTTAAACCTGCCCGATTTGCCTAATAAAACCAAATTATCATCCACCGAAATATCGTTTAAATCGCTTTCTAAATTATCGTTAACCAAATAAACATTTTGCAATAAATGTGCGCAAAGGTTTTTGTATTTTGCATCAACCTCCAAAACATCTAACACCGAAATAGAGTTATTGTGGGGGGGCATATTAGTTTTAGCATTAAAATTTTGGTAATTATCTAAAATAAAAAATCCCGCTTTACCCTCCGATGCGCTATTTAGTAACTTTACAGCTACAATAGCTTCGGTATAGTTATTTACCACGTAGTAATTCATTAGCGGTTCTAAATAATTTTCGATGGCTATTCTATACTCGGCTTTACAAAACAAAATATCAGAAAATAAGGGAGCTGGCTTTTTCCAGATAGCGTTTTTTTTCAAAAAACGAATAGATTGTGGGTAACCTTCTAAATTATCAACCAAGCTTTTAATAAGATTATATTCGTTTTGCCGGGCATCTAATTTTCGGGTATCGGCTGTTAAACTATCTTTTAAACTAGCAGTTTCAATTTCGGTAGTAGCTAGTTTTAAGGTTAATTCTTCCTCAAAAAGTAAGGCGTTATTAAGTTCGGTTTGTGTATGATTTTGTTTTTGTAAAAGCAAGGAAATTGCTGCATTAAAATCGTTTAATTCGCTACTTTTTGCTTCGGCATCTTGCATGTTTCTCAAACTTTCGTTTAACAAAGTATCTTTTTGTATTTGTAAAATATCTCGTTCTTTTTCGGTTTGGTAAATTAGGTTTTGTAAGGTTGTGTTTTGGTTGGTAAAACCGTCTAAACTATTTTTTTGAATATTTTGTTGGGTTTTTAATTCATTGGTATTTTGTTGTAAAACAGCCAATTCGCTAACCATTTCTCCTAATACAAGCTCTTCGGAGTGTTTATCGGTGCCTAGCCTTTTTTGGTTATATAAAACGTGATTCAGTTGATTTTTGTCTTTTTCAATATCTTGTTCAATTCGTTTTTGTTGGTTGTGTAAAAAACTAACTTGTTGGTCTTTTATTTTGTTCTCGTGTTCGTAATTTTTTATTTTGGCTACAAAATCGTTAGTAGCTTTTTGCTGCACACTTAGGTTTTTTTCTTCAATTAAATAATCTAATTTAAACTTTTGTATTTGCGCTTCGTTAAGTTCTAATTTGGCTGTTGCCGATGTTATATCATCGTTAAAAAGATTTTCTTGATTTTCTAATTTTTGTAAAGAGTTTCTAAAATCATCGATTTTAAAAGTACTAAACTGTATGCTTAGGTTTTTATAATTTTCTTTTAAAATATTGTATTTCTCGGCTTTTTTTGCTTGATTTTCAAGCACCTTTAAATTTTTGGTAATTTCAAACAGTAAATCATCAACCCTACTTAAATCCGCTTCGGTATCTTTTAATTTAGCAAAAGTTTGTTTTTTTCGGAGTTTGTATTTTGATATTCCAGATGCTTCCTCAAACAAAGCTCTACGCGAATTTTCCTTATTTACTATAATTTCGTCAATCATTTTTAGTTCAATGATGGCGTACGAGTCGGAGCCTATGCCGGTATCTAAAAATAAATCGGTAATATCTTTTAACCTACATTGAACATCGTTTAAGCGGTATTCCGATTCGCCGCTTCGGTACAATTTGCGTGTTAACGTAATTTGAGAATAAGCGGTGGGCAATATGTTTTTGGTATTATCAAAAGTTAGAGAAACTTCAGCCAGTTGCGCCGGTTTACGGTTTTTGGCACCATTAAAAATAATGTTTTCCATTTTTTCGCTTCGCAGAGCTTTGGTACTTTGCTCGCCCAAAACCCACCGTATGGCATCAATAACGTTCGATTTTCCGCAACCGTTTGGTCCAACAATAGCCGTTACGCCTTCGTTAAAATTTATAGTTGCTTTATCGCCAAAGCTTTTAAAGCCTTTTATTTCGAGTTTGTTTAAGCGCATTTAATATTAATATCGGCTTTATAAAAGCGAAATTATTAAGATTTAAGATTAAACTGCAATCTAAAAAAAAAATAATTTGATTAGCAAACGTGAAGAAAATTTTATTTGCAAGCTTTAGGTGTACAGCAATTTAAAAATCTAAAAAAACTAAAATATAAAATGAAAGCTAAATCTTAAACTATACTTAAAAGCTTTTAAGAGTGATTATTAAATATAACAACGTTGTTGATGACATTTTACCCCTAAACATTTTATACGAAGGCTTAGCCAAAAAAAGAAAACAAAATACGGGAATATAAAAATTTGATTATTTTTTTTACTACAAACAAAAATAATTATTCAACAAACCTAACATTCTAATACCGTAACAGATTTAAACATTCCTTCCCAGTTACAAAACAGTTCTAAAAGTAATTCTAAATTAGCCTCTATTTTTTTTGATTTTACAATGTATCAACACATCTTTATCAAAATTATAAAGTAAATATTTTTAATCTTATTAAGGAGAATTTATTGCTAGATACACCCATCAACAAACAGTTATATTTATTTGATATTTATTTGATTTTAGATATTTTGTTTATAGTAACCTATTTACTGTAAACAAAAATTTTATTCAGTGAGTTTGAATTTTTAAGTTTCTACCAGTAATTGATATTCTCTAGCTTCCATCCCAAACGTCCAAGCTAATGCGCCTATTGCACCCAAACAAAAGGCCTCTACGGGAATACAGATGTGGTATTTCCGCCCGGTTGTGTTGCAAAATACTTTGATGAAGTATAAATATTCTCCAGTTATCATATCAGGGCTTGAAGTGCACATCAGATAAACAGCTTGATCGTTATAAGCGTTAAATTCTGTAACTTTAAGATTTAACATATTTGCAAATCTTTCATCACCCAAAATTTCATGCAATATTCTACGGCCTTCAATATTAAATGTTGTTAATAAATCTTCTTTAGTTAACTTTTCAGGATTTACAATCCATTTCTGGGGGACTTCCCTTCCTTTCCAATAATAATAACTTTCTCCGTTGGGAAATTCTACTGCCGGGCCAGATGAATGGTGCAATCGGCGTTGACTATCGTGAGCATAAATGGGCGGTCTGCAAAAAATACATAAATGGTTTAACAAATAACAATCAAACAATTCATCAACAATTAATGCTGTGATTATAGGTTCTAGGTAATAAGAAAGTAAGTCTTTTGGCAAAGAAAGTAATTGCAAAGTTTCGGCAAATATTTCATCGTGATTTACCAACTCATCCATAGCTATGTTACCTAATTTTGAAAGATTACCAGCCCTGTCATGATTGCTTTCGAAAAATTGTTTGGCTTTGTAGGTTAATGACTGCTGACGTACTAAATTATCTTCGGTGTAATTAACTTTATTAGCAAAAAAATTCCAATTATATTTTTGACCGTTTGATTTCCAAAAATCATCCGCAAGTTGGTTTATAGTCTCGCTTTCTACTAATTTATTTGCCACCTCATTGGGGTTTTTTAGTTTTTGGTAAAAAGCCTCGCAATCGCCAACACTATACAGCAAAACAACAGATGGGGGTATAATTAAAAAAAACAAATTAATATGTTACTCACAGATTCAGCTAATTTGAGGACTTAACAATACAAGCTATCGTGTATAATTCATAAAAAGAACGTTAAAGACAAATATATACCATGAAAAGTTTTACAAATTCATAAGTAATTGCCAACTTGCCCCAAATGATTTCTAAAGTAAACGAATCTCAATTAGAATATGGTTTTGTGGGTAAACTACAAGAACTTAAATATAATTATCGCCCGGATATAAGAGACAGAAAAGCATTAGAACAAAATTTTAGACAAAAGTTTGAAACACTTAATCGCGTAAAATTAAGTGAACCAGAATTTGCCCGTTTGCGGGATGAGATTGTAACAGCCGATACATTTCAAGCTTCAAAAACGCTTCGACAAAGGAATACTTTTACTCGCGAGGATGGCACACCACTGCATTATTCACTAGTAAATATTATCGACTGGTGTAAAAATGAGTTTGAAGTCATTAACCAATTGCGGGTAAATACCGAAAACAGTACCCATCGTTACGATGTGATTCTTTTAATCAATGGAGTGCCCGTTGCGCAAGTTGAACTAAAAAGTTTGCATATCAGTGAGCGCCGGGCAATGCAACAGATTGTGGATTACAAAAGCGACCCCGGTAATGGCTACAACAATTCACTATTGTGCTTTATGCAACTGTTTATAGTAAGCAATAAAGCACAGACTTTTTATTTTGCCAACAACCGCAACCAGCATTTTAGTTTTAATGCCGATGAGCAGTTTCTACCTGTTTACCAATGGGCTGCAGAAAACAATAAAAAGATAAATAACCTTTATGATTTTGCGGAAAAGTTTTTGGCTAAATGTACACTTGGCGAAATGATCAGTCGCTATATGGTATTGGTAGAAAGCGAGCAAAAAATAATGGTTATGCGGCCTTATCAAATTTATGCGGTAAAAGCGATTGTGGAATGCATCAATCAGAACAGAGGAAACGGATATATTTGGCATACCACAGGTAGCGGTAAAACGCTAACTTCTTTTAAAGCCTCTACTTTATTGAAAGATAATGCGGATATAGAAAAATGTTTGTTTGTAGTAGATCGTAAAGATTTGGACAGGCAAACCCGTGAGGAGTTCAATAAGTTTCAGGATGGCTGTGTAGAAGAGAATACCAACACAGAAACGTTGGTACGCCGTATGCTTTCTGAAGATTATGCCGATAAGGTTATTGTAACCACCATACAAAAACTAGGCTTGGCCTTAGATGCGGAACATAAAAAGAATTTTAAAGAACGTTTAAAGCCGTTAAGCAATAAACGTTTGGTCTTTATTTTTGACGAATGCCACCGCTCACAGTTTGGCGAAAACCATGCGGCTATTAAAGAGTTTTTCCCGAAAGCGCAACTATTTGGTTTTACAGGAACACCAATTTTTGAGACCAATGCTACCTATCAACAAATAGCGGACAGCAAAGGTTCGTTTAAAACAACGGAAGATATTTTTCAAAAACAGTTACATGCTTATACCATTACCCACGCCATAGAGGATAAAAATGTATTACAGTTTCATATAGATTATTTTAAAGGAGAAGGAGATTACAAAGCAAAGCCTGGCGAAGCCATTGCACAACAAGCCGTAGCACAAGCTATTTTAACTAAACACAATGCGGCAACTAATAGTCGCCGTTTTAACGCTGTTTTGGCTACTGGTTCTATAAATGATGCAATTCATTACCATCAGCTTTTTAAAAGTTTACAGGCGCATCGCTTGGCTACCGAAGAAGACTTTGTGCCCTTAAATATTGCTTGTGTTTTTTCGCCACCACCAAAAGCGATGACTAAGGAGGATGAAAATGCAAATGGTAAAAATGTAGCTGATGTTAAACAAATACAGGATGATTTACAGCAAGAAAAAATAGATAACGAAGTTAATCCAGAAGAGAAGAAGCTAGCGTTGAAAGGTATTATCAGTAATTATAATACGCAATTTGGAACTAGCCATAGCATTAACGATTTCGACCTTTATTATCAAGATATACAACAACGCATTAAAGACCATAAATACAGCAATAAGGATTACCCTGCAAAAAATAAAATTGATTTAACGATTGTGGTAGATATGCTGCTCACCGGTTTTGATAGCAAATACCTAAATACACTTTATGTAGATAAGAATTTAAAATATCATGGCTTGATACAAGCTTTCTCTCGTACCAACCGGATACTGAACGATAGCAAACCTTACGGGACTATCCTCGATTTTAGGCAACAACAAAATGCGGTTGACGAAGCTATTGGGTTGTTTTCTGGCGAGCAAAAAGACCAAGCGAGAGAAATTTGGTTGGTAGAGGGAGCGCCAACCGTAATTGGCGAATATGAGAAAGCGGTAAAATCATTAGAAAACTTTATGCAAACACAGGGTTTAGAAAATAAGCCCGAAGAAGTGAGCAATTTGAAAGGAGACATCGCTCGAGCAGAATTCATTAACCAATTTAAAGAAGTACAAAGGTTAAAAACACAGCTAGACCAATATACCGACCTTACCGAAGAAGAACAACAACAAATAGAAAGCTTATTGCCAACCGATGAGCTGCGCAGTTTTAAAGGCGTTTATTTAGAGACCGCCAAACGGTTAAAAGGCATACAAACTAAAGACGGCGATGATGCCGACCCAGCAATACAAGAACTGGATTTTGAATTTGTATTGTTTGCGTCCGCCGTTATTGATTACGATTATATTATGGGGCTAATTGCAAAATACACGCAACGCAAGCCGAATAAACAAAAAATGACCAAAGAGCAATTAATCAATATCTTATGCTCTAGCGCAAATATGCTGGACGAGCGGTATGATATGATTGCTTACATCAATAGTTTAGAAATTGGGAAAGGATTAACCGAAAAAGAAATACGCGATGGTTATGAAACCTTTAAGGAAAGTAAAAGTGCAGAAGAATTGGCAATAATTGCTAAAAAACATGGTTTGGAATTGAAAACGTTAAAAGCATTTGTGAATAATATTTTAAACAGGCTGATTTTTGATGCCGAAAAATTGAACGATTTATTAGCACCATTAGAGTTAGGCTGGAAAGAAAGAGCTAAAAAGGAACAGGCTTTAATGAAAGAATTGATACCGCAATTAAATAAACTGGCCAGTGGGCAGGAAATCTCTGGATTGGGAGCTTATGAGTAAAGAGGTTAAAAAAGGGTTAGTTCCAGATTTGAGGTTTCCTGAGTTTGTGAAAGATGGCGAATGGGATGTAAAAAAGTTTTCAAAGTTTATTAAACTTGATAGAGGGAGTTCGCCAAGACCGATTCAAGATTACCTAACGCAAGATGATTCTGGAGTTAATTGGATAAAAATTGGAGATACAAAAAATGCTATTAAATCAATTATTTATCAAGTTGAGGAGAAAATCACACCACAAGGCGCTGAGAAATCAAGAAGGGTAGAAAAAGGGGAATTGATTTTAGCAAATTCTATGAGTTTTGGAAAAACTTATGAGTTGGCAATAGAGGGATGTATTTATGATGGATGGTTTGTTCTCCGTAAATTTAAGGAGCATTTTTTTAAACCATTTTTATTACAATTACTGAATTCTGATTTTATGCAAAATCAGTATAAAAGACTTTCAGCTGGTGGCATTGTTCAAAATATAAGTAGTGATATTGTTTACAATACACAATTGTTTCACACCGCAATTTTAGAACAACAAAAAATTGCAGACTGCCTTACTTCTTTAGATGATTTAATAATAGCACATAGCGAAAAACTAGATGCGCTAAAAGACCATAAAAAAGGTTTAATGCAACAATTATTTACTGTTAACGGTAAAAAAGTGCCTGCATTGCGTTTGGGGGAATTTAAGGAAAGCGGGAAATGGGAAGAAGATGCTTTAGAAAATGTTGCTGAATTTTTAAAAGGAAAAGGAGTTTCTAAAGCTGATATCGCCATAAATGGAAAGCAACCATGTATACGATATGGTGAGCTTTATACTCATTATAATGAAGTTATTCATACAATAAAATCATTTACAGATTTACCAGTTGAAGATTTGGTTTTAAGTAATGCAAATGATGTAATTATTCCTTCATCAGGAGAAACAAGAGAAGATATTGCCACTGCATCGTGTGTAATGCTTGATGGGGTCGCATTAGGTGGAGATTTGAATATTATTAGATCTAAAATCAATGGTGTTCTTCTCGCCTATTATTTAAGCAATGCAAAAAAAGTAGAAATCTCAAAATTAGCGCAGGGAAATGCTGTTGTGCATCTATATTCAAGTCAACTAAAAAAGTTGATCATTAACTATCCAAAAGATATAAAAGAACAAAAAAAAATAGCTGATTCTCTTACGTCGTTGGACGAAGTTATTAGTGAACAAACTCAAAAAATTGACGAGTTGAAAATACATAAAAAGGGGTTGATGCAGGGGTTGTTCCCGTCTTTAAATGATTAATAATATGAGTGCGACAATACCAATATCCTATTATGAAAATTTAAGTGAGTTAGCTATAAAACTTAGAAGCGATTTAACCATTCAACATTTCATGTTATTATATTCCTATAACGGCGTTGGTAAAACTCGTCTCTCAATGGAATTTAAAGATATAGGAAAGGAAGGCGGTGTAGATAATAGAGATACACTATATTTTAATGCCTATACTGAGGATCTGTTTTATTGGGATAACGATTTCGACTACGATACGGATCGTAAACTGATGATTAATTCTAGTTCTAATTTCTTTAATGGTTTTAGAGAGTTAGCATTAGAAGAAAAAATATTTTCTTATTTAGAACGGTATGCTACTTTTGATTATAGAATTAATTATGAGGAATGGTACATAAGTTTTAATAAGGGAGCCGAAAATAATATTAAGATTTCGAGGGGAGAAGAAACAATTTTCAAATGGTGTATTTTCCTTGCAATTTGCGAACTTACTTTAGATGGTGCGGAAGCTTATAACTGGGTGCGCTATTTTTATATTGACGATCCAATATCTTCTCTAGATGATACTAATGCAATTGCTGTAGCTTGCGATTTAGCTGAATTGCTAAGAAGAGGCGAGGGCAGAATAAAAACAGTAATATCTTCGCATCATATTCTTTTCTATAATGTTATCTGTAACGAGTTAAAAACGTTAAGTCATCGAAAATATTTTTTGCACAAGGATGATAGTGAGATGTATTCTCTGCGAAAAACTATTGATACACCTTTTTTCCATCATGTAGCATCACTTAGTGAGCTGAAACAACTGATGGTCTCTAGAAATATTAAGACTTTTCATTTTAATATGCTCAGAAGTATCCTGGAGAAAACCGCTGCTTTTTTTGGCTATACTAAGTTTAGCAAATGCTTAGATGGTATGGAAGATGAAATTCTTTACAATCGGGCACTTAACTTACTAAGTCATGGTAAGTACTCCATTTACGAACCAGTAGCGATGGGTGAGGACACAAAAAATCTATTTATTAAAGTGCTCCAAGCATTTTTAAGTAAATATGAATTTCATTTACCACAATTAATTGTAAATGATGTCGAAACCGTGGAGGTTTTAGCGGTTGCTGGCACAACGACCGTGGGAGATGAACAAGAGGCTACAATCATCACTTCGAATGAACATCATAACGAAGAACAATTACTTGCCACTAATGAGTTACCGACTATTTCAACTGCGCAATCATTTTCGTCTGTAGACGAATCTGCCATGCCAACTGAAAACCTTCAAAATCAAAATGAATTATGACCGCTATAGAACAACAACAATTAGGTAAAACACTATGGGCAATCGCCGACGATTTGCGTGGCGCAATGAACGCCGATGCTTTTCGGGATTATATGTTGTCATTCTTATTTTTACGCTACTTAAGTGAAAATTATGAAAATGCAGCCAAGAAAGAATTAGGTTCTGATTATCCAGTAACTAAGGCGGATGTGATGGAGAAGTTGGGTGTTTCATCCTCTTTAGAAATTTGGTATAATGAAAATCCTACTGATGTTATAGAATTTGAAAAACAGATGCGCCGTAAAGTGCATTACGTGATAGAGCCGCAGCATCTTTGGAGTAACATTTCCAAACTTGCCCGGACTCAAAATAAAAATTTACTAGAAACTTTACAGAACGGCTTTAAGTACATAGAAGAACAATCTTTTGATAGTAGTTTTCAAGGATTATTCTCAGAGATCAACCTATCTTCAGACAAGCTAGGAAAGAATTATGAGGAGCGTAACGCCAGACTTTGTATAATCATTCAAAAAATAGCTGAAGGAATTTCAAAATTCTCTACAACTACGGATATTTTGGGAGATGCTTACGAATATCTCATTGGTCAGTTTGCAGCAGGTTCGGGTAAAAAGGCAGGGGAGTTTTACACTCCTCAGCAAATGTCAACCATTCTTTCAAGAATTGTAATATTAGACAGTCAAGATCCTGCATTAGGCCCTAAAACAAAGTTGGAGAGGGCGCTAGACATTACCTGCGGTTCAGGTTCTTTGCTGTTAAATGTTCGTGATAAAATCAAAAAAGCAGGTGGTACTATAGGTAAGATTTTTGGACAAGAAAATAACATTACCACCTACAATCTAGCCCGAATGAACATGCTATTGCATGGGGTAAAGGATACAGAGTTTGATATTTTCCATGGCGATACATTACTAAATCAATGGGATATTTTAAACCAGATGAACCCAGCTAAGAAAATGGAATTTGATGCCATCGTGGCTAATCCTCCATTTAGTTTAAGATGGGAACCTACTGAAGTTTTGGGCGAAGATTTCCGTTTTAAAAATTATGGTTTAGCACCAAAATCAGCAGCAGATTTCGCTTTCTTATTGCATGGTTTCCATTTTTTAAGTAAAGAAGGTACCATGGCAATCATACTTCCGCATGGCGTATTGTTTAGAGGTGGTGCAGAAGAGCGTATTCGTACCAAACTATTAAAAGACGGAAATATAGATACTGTAATTGGTTTACCCTCTAACCTATTTTTCTCTACTGGTATCCCAGTTTGCATTTTGGTACTTAAAAAATGCAAGAAGTTTGACGATGTATTATTTATCAACGCTGCGGAACATTTTGAAAAAGGTAAACGCCAAAACGTACTACGCGAAGGAGAAGGATCAGGTGAGCCAAACGACATCAATAAAATAGTAGAAACTTATCAGTACCGTTCAGAACAAGAGCGCTATTCTCGTAAAGTTTCCATGGAAGAAATTGAGAAAAACGGCTACAACCTTAATATTTCTCGCTACGTAAGTACTTCAAAAGATGAAGTGAAAATTGATTTGAAAGAAGTTAATGTGAAGCTAGAAAAGATAGAAGAGAGAATAACGGATGCGAGAGATAAGCATAATGGTTTTTTGAAGGAGCTGGGTTTGGATTTGATATAGGGCATCTATAAAATTTAATAAATTTTAAACAAAAAATAATGAAACGAATGTTTACGTTACGCGGAGTAAGCTACTGCGGAAAATCTACAAAAGTTAAAGATCTTGCTGCGTGGATTTCAACTAACTACCCTAAGGTAATTAATACCGGAGTGAATTTAATGGCAGGTGATATTCATGGTGTCTTACAAATTGGTAAGCTAAAGATAGGATTTGTATCTGCCGGCGATGATTTTTCTTGTATAGCAGTTAATGATGATTTAATTGCAACTGATCCAGATATTGACATTATAATTAATACTTGTCGCACTAAGGGTAAAACTAGACAACATCTAGAAAGAAATTATAACTTTTCTACAGGCTGGTTAGTGCGAAATATTTATGTACAAAAAATTAATCCATCAAACCCAACTTTAGAAGCGAGTAGAGATGCTCTTATTATGGACGAACTAAAAACGTGGCTTACTGGTTTAGAAAAATTATAATAATGCTAATATTAAAGAAAGAAAAAGAGAGCCTGACCCCGCTTAAGGAGATTCCTTTTAAGTTGGAAAAAGAAATACAAAATCTTTTTGAGCAAAATTTGAAAACTTTAACAGGTTTAACAAAAGTAAAGTCTGAGTTTACAATCAAAAGCAATCGAATTGATACGTTAGCATTTGATGAAGAAAGCAAATCATTCGTAATTATTGAATATAAAAGAGACAGAAATTATAGTGTAGTTGATCAAGGAGTTTCTTACCTCAATTTAATGTTAGAGTACAAAGCTGATTTTATTATAGAGTATAATGAAAGCTTAAATAAGTATTTAAAAAGAGAAGAGGTTGATTGGAGCCAAACACGGGTAGTATTTGTCTCGCCGTCTTTTACGGATTTCCAAAAACAATCTACAAATTTCAAAGATTTATCTATTGAGCTTTGGGAAATTAAACAATACGAGAGTAATTTGATTTACATTAATCCACTTAGAAAATCCTCTACTGCCCCAAGTATTAAACCTATTGCAAAACAAAATGAACAACTAGAAAAAGTAACACGTGAAATTAAAACTTTTGAAGAAGACGATCATTTGAAAAAAGCATCAGATGACATGCAAGAACTATATAATCAGTTTAAAACTGCAATATTGAATATAGCTCCAGAAATAGAAATTCAACCGAAAAAAGATTACATCGCATTTAAAAAAGGTAAAAATATTACTGACATTACTATCCTAAAGAAATCACTTAAGATTTGGATTAATTTAAAAAAAGGAGAACTGGATGATTCTAAAAATCTTGCAAGAGATGTTTCAGTAATCGGACATTGGGGCAACGGAGATTATGAGTTAAGCGTAGATAGTGATAAGGATATTGAATATATCATGAGTTTAATAAGACAAAGCGTAGAATTTGGAATTATAAAATTGTTTTAGATCGGACACTATCCCAAAAAGTGTGTAAGTTAAAAAGCTAGGTATTGGATTTATATTCTAAGCCTATCTTTAAATATAAGCATAAATTGATTTAAAATGATTCCCCAATTTCTGATTGGCATTGTCCATTTTTTCGTGGCTTCTCGCAAGGCCAAGAAAACAGATTTCAAAACCGCATCGTCTGTTGGGAAAGACATTTTATTTTTGGTGTATTTTCGGATTTTACCATTTAGATTTTCGATTAAATTGGTGGTATAAATGATTTTACGAATTTCAACTGGG